>Ga0065714_10002414_pt1 | contig 19565 bp, 11 predicted proteins | sample MisRhiReplicate2_FD_59101 | JGI IMG/M metagenome (GOLD analysis project Ga0065714, IMG submission 59101) | Miscanthus rhizosphere microbial communities from Kellogg Biological Station, MSU, sample Rhizosphere Soil Replicate 2: eDNA_1 v2... | ecosystem: Host-associated > Plants > Roots >...
TTAAATCTATGTTTCTATGTTTTATTTATTTTTTATTATTACCCACTTAGTTTGTCATTCCGGAGGAATCTAAGCAAATTTTGTAGAGATTCCTACGGAATGACAAACTTTGCGAGTGAATCGAATATTAAATATTGGAAATCATTTATATTTTTACTCTGCCACATCCAGCTGGATCTCAATATCTCTGTGAATTTTTTTCAGCGAAGAATATTTGGCATCACATACCATTGTGGTCAAAACATACTCTCCCTTTTCTATGAGAATAAAATTCTGCCCTTTGGCAGGAACATCAATGTTATAGTATTTTTTGCCGCTTATTTTTACAATCAACCGGCAGTTTGATTTATTTTTGATATTAATGTAGGCTTCTTTATCACTGGGATCATGATTGAAAATATGAGTAAGCATATTAGCTGTTTTCTTTGCTTTATCACTTGGCTCGGCTTTCTTGCTTGTGCTTCCCAAGCTTGCATAGCTCACATTTCTTTCGGGTTTGGCAGCACTTCCTGTATTGGCTGCCATCTCTTTTCCTTTATTAAGCTCACTGTTGCTTACAATTTTTTCTATTTTATTTTTGCTTAAAGGTTTGATTGTCGGCTTCGCTTCAGGAGAATTATCTGCCATAATAATGGTGATCAGTCTTTTCTTAAAAAAATCTGTGCGTGCATGACCCGGATTCTGCTTCAGAAATCCTGCGATGATTCTTGGCTCGTTAGAAGTTTCAGCTTCAGTTTCTGTATATATAATGACCGTTTCTTTCTCGGCAACCACTTTGGTTTTGGCTTTTTTCCTTTTTTGAGAGAAGCCCAGACAGAATATAGAGAGGAATAAGATTAGAAATAATTTCTTCATGTAGTAAAAACCTTTAAAAATTTATTAAATAATACTATAACGTGAAAAGTCATTTTTTAGTTTATCATTAAAATCATTATCTTTGCACATCTTTAAAATAAACTATTAAAGTTAATCATAATTTTAAATAAAAAAATAATAAATATTATGTCTTATTCACCAGCTGCTGCAGACGTAGCAAAATTGAGAAACCAAACAGGTGCAGGTATGATGGACTGCAAGAAAGCTTTAGTTGAAGCAGAAGGAGACTTCGAAAAAGCAGTAGATATCCTTAGAAAAAAGGGACAGAAAGTAGCTGCAAACAGAGCTGACAGAGAATCTTCTGAAGGTGCTGTAATCGCTAGAGTAAATGAAGATAACACTTTAGGTACTATCATTTCTTTAAACTGTGAGACTGACTTTGTTGCTAAAAACGAAGCGTTCATCGAGTTAGCTTACGAAATTGCTGAAATGGCTATTTTCGCTGCTACTAAAGAAGAATTATTGGCTACAGATTTCCACGGAATGACTGTTGCTGAGAAATTAATCGAGCAAACTGGAGTTATCGGTGAGAAAATCGAGATCGGTGCATTCGAAAGAATCACAGGACCTTTCCTGGGAGCTTACATCCACGCTGGAAACAAAATTGCTGCAATCACTTCACTTTCTGCAAAAGTAGACGGTGCTGACGAAGTTGCTAAAGCTGTTTCTATGCAGGCTGCTGCAATGAACCCTATCGCTCTTGACGAAACTAAAGTTTCTCAGGAAACTATCGATAAAGAATTGGAAATCGAAAGACACAAACTTACTGAAGAAGGTAAGCCTGCAAATATTATCGACAATATCCTGAAAGGTAAAATGCAGAGATTCTACAAAGACAATACTTTGATACACCAGGATTTCATCAAAGACAGTTCTATTTCTGTTGCTGATTACGTAAAATCTGTAAACGCAGACTTGAAAGTTACAGGATTTGTAAGAGTAAGCTTAGCTTAATCATCCTTTCAAACAAATATACAATCCCGGTGAATTTTCATCGGGATTTTTGCTTCATGCAAATTGCAAACATTAACAAATTATGAAGTTTACTTTAAAAAATTCACATTTTGAAAAAACATTAAAATATGTTAAAAAATTAATATAATATTTTGATTATTAATACTTAAATTTGTCGCCCTTTTAAATCCGGCATGAAAAAATTTTTACTAAGTATTTGTACATTTCTTTGTTTATTGGTAAATGCTCAATTGGATACTGATCATTGGTTTGCCCCAATGTCGGCAAGAGCAGGAACTTCAGGTCTTCAGAGTTTTCTTTATCTGTCGACGAACGAAACTATTCCATTCTCTGTCCAGATTTACAACAACAATACACTTTACAACACAGTAACGGTAAGCAAAGGAAATCCTGTACAGGTAAGTATTCCGCAAAATTTTTTATTGGCAACCAATTCGGGAGATCTCTTTACCCCGGTTCCGATGGGAGTGTATGTGAAAGGTCCTAAAAAATTCTTTGCAAACTATAGATTTTCAGTAACCAATCATGCCGAAATTATAACCTCAAAAGGTTTAGCCGGATTAGGAACCACTTTTTATGCAGCAATGGCTCCTCTTACTGCCGGAGAATATTATATCAACTCTACAATAGGAGTTACCGCAACAGAAGACAATACAACAGTGGTTGTCTCTGGCTATAATGCTGCTGTCGTTTTCGCAGACGGAATTTCATCTCCTACAAGAACGTTTACACTTAATAGGGGACAATCTTATATTTTAGATGCTGTAAGTATCGATGGTCCTGAAAATTTCACCGGCTTGGTGGGAGCAAAAATTGTTGCGACAAAACCTATTTCGGTAACCAACGGAAATTTTAATGCAATTTATACCAATCAGAATTTCACCAACAATGATATTCTGATGGATCAGGCAGTTCCTGTCGACAGATTGGGTAAAGATTTTGTGGTGGTAAAAGGAAATGGCCCCGCAACTTCCGGGATGGAAACCATATTGGTAATTGCCACAGAAAACAATACGACTTTTAATATAAATGGTGCACCAGCCGGAGTCACCCTTAATGCAGGGCAATATTTCATGATTCCGGGGAGTTATTATGTCAATCAGGGGAATAATAATTTCAATATGGGAATTTCCTCTACGAAAAACATGTATGTTTATCAATTGTTGGCGGGTGTATCAACCGGAACAATCTACGCAACAGGAGGATTTAATTACATACCGCCTTTAAGCTGTTTTTTACCTAATAAAGTTGATGAGATTGGCTTTATCAACAATATAGGATCTCAGACTTACAACACAAAACTAAATATCATCACTCAAACCGGAGCAACTGTTACCATTAACGGAAACCCTATCGCAGCTGGAAACGGGCCTTATGCTGTTACAGGAAATGCAAACTGGGTATCATATTCTGTTCCGAATATCACAGGGAATATTACCGTAAACTCCACAAAATCTGTAACCGCAGGAATCATCGGAGGAAGCGGCGCAGTTGGTTATGGCGGATATTTTGCAGGATTTTCATCGGTTCCTGTAATTTCAAAGACTGGAGATTGTTTGACCGGAATTATCCTTCAGGTAGATAATACCTACGACGGTTATCAATGGTTCCTTAACGGGAATCCTATCCCCGGAGCTACTACTTATTTCATCAATTCTGAAACTTACGGTGCAGGAAATTACACTTGTCTGGTCACAAAAAACAACTGCGAGTCTAAACTCACTAATGTTTACAACTACACATTGTGTCCACCAATCTCCACGACAACTTACAACATAGGATCTTGTAATACGAAAACAATTGTTCCGGCATTTACAAATTCTACACAGGTAATTGTACCAATTCATACAAACGTTGTTGTACAGCCAACATCAGGAACTGCAACTGTAAATCCTGCAAACGGTCAGATTACTTATACTCCAAACCCGGGTTTGACTAATGATACAACCGATTCATTCACTTATTACATTGAAGGTAACGGAACTCCTGCTGCTTTTGAATATTTTAAAGTCATTCTCAATATTGACGTTCTACAGGTAAACAACGCTTCATTGAGCGTATGTACAAACAGCGGAACCAACGGAACTTTTAATTTAACCACAGCGGTAGTAACGCCTGATTCCGGAACTACGGCAACTTATTTTTCGGATTCAGCTTTAACCACACAAATTACTCCTGCTTCTTATGTTTCAAACGGGGGAATTGTTTATGTTAAGGTAACTTCATCTTTCGGATGTTCAAAAACTGCACAGATCAATTTAACAGTAAATTCTGCTCCAAACATTAACACAACCACCTATAATGCAGATATTTGTGATGATGACAATGATGGAATTATCAATATAAATTTTGCTGCCGTTACACCACAAATCGTTGTTAACCCGGCAAGTTTCACAGTTAAATATTATTTAAGTCAAGCGGATGCAAACGCAGGAAACAATAATACTTTACCCGTCAACTGGAGCTATACTTCCAACACCACTGTTTATGTAAGAGTCGAAAGTACAAACGGGTGTCCTCCGGCTTTCGGACAAATTGATTTTAAACTTAAAAACAAAGTTCCTTTACTTATATCTACCTACACAACAGAAATTTGCGACACAGATATGACCGGCTCTGAAACCGTGAATTTAAATACCTATAAAAATCTATTTACAACAGATCCTGCAACAACTGTAACCTTCCACAATACATTGGCTGATGCACAGGCAGGAACAAACGCTATTGCAGTAACGCAAACAATAAATAATGGCATAACAGGAACTTATTATTTAAGATTTGTCAACAGCACTCAATGTTTTAACACAGGAACTTTAGTTATAAAGGTAAATGCAGTTCCTAATATCAATACTGCTAATTTTAATGCAAATATCTGTGATGATAATTTTGATGGAATTATATCTGTCAATTTCAGTACTGTAACGCCTCAGATTGTAACAAACTCTGCCAATTTCACAGTTAAATATTATTTAAATCAAACCGATGCAAATGCCGGGAACAACAATACTTTACCCGTAAACTGGACTTATACTGCCAATACAACAATTTACGTAAGAGTAGAAAACAACACCAATTGTCCTCCTGCTTTCGGACAGATCAACTTTACCATCGGCAATAAAGTGACTCTGATCACAAATACAGTAAACACACAAGTTTGCGATAATGATCTCAATGGTTCTGAAAATGTGAATCTTAATGATTATAAAAATCAGTTTACAACAGATCCTGCAGTTACTTTAACCTTTCATACGACTTTAGCCAATGCACAAGCCGGAACAAATGCAATTCCCGCACAACAGGTAATTACAAATACCGGAACATTTTTCATAAGATTTACCAGCAGTAACGCCTGTCCGAATACCGGAACGCTCACTATCACCTTAAAATCAGGAAAAAAATCAGATACTTTAAGAGATCAGGTTGTATGTTCTGATGAAAAGGCAACCTTGAATGCAGGAGCCGGATTTACTTCTTATCTGTGGAGCACCGGTGCCACAACACCTTCAATCACAGTTGGTGCAGGAATATATTTTGTTGATTTAGGGTTTAACGGTTGTATTTACAGACAACAGGTAACCGTGACAACTGCTCAATCACCCGTTATTACAAGCATTCAGGTAACAGGATCAAATGCTACGATAAATGTTACAGGAGGAACAGCTCCCTACCAATATTCTTTAAACGGAATTGATTACCAGTCATCAAACACATTCAGCGGGCTTACAAGAGGACCACATACGGCTTATGTTTTGGGAGCAGATGGTTGTCGACCAGTAATAAAAGAATTCCTGATTCTCAATCTTGTGAACGCAATCACTCCAAATGGTGATGGGCATAATGATGCTTTAAACTATTCTGAGCTCAGATTAAAACAAAATGTAAGCATTGAAGTTGTAGACCGCTATGGATCACCTGTTTATAAATCTTCAGATAAAAATTATATCTGGGACGGAAAAGTCAGCGGAAGAACCCTCTCAACCGGAACTTATTGGTATATTTTGAAATGGACAGAACCAGACACAAAATTACCAGTTTCGTATTCCGGATGGCTATTAATTAAGAATAGAGAATAAATTTTAAATTTTCTTTAGCATTTATTAACAATATATTAAATATTATTCTAATTTTGTAGAAATCCTAATTCCATAATTATGAAAAGATTTCTACTAAGTTTTATATTAGTTTTTACGACGTTCAGTTCCCTCTTTGCACAAAGAGATACAGAACACTGGATTGCCCCCATGATGGACAGAGCTTCATCAACCGGTCAACAAGTGCTTTACTTTTCTACAGATTCTGTAACACCTTTTCCTGTTGATATTTACAATAATAATATTGTAATTGGAACTGTAAACGTAAGTAAAGGTAGTCCGCAAACTTTTCCTATTACAGAAAGATCTCAGATTATTACTACTTCAGCATCTGACTGTTTTACCGCTAAACCCATGGGTTTATACATGAAAGGTACTAAACCATTTTATGTAACTTTAAGATTTTCAGTAGCAAGTCATGCCGAAATCATTACTTCTAAAGGAAAAGCTGGTATTGGTACGTTATTTTATGCAGCTAATGCGCCATTAACACAAACCAGCAGTATATATAATTTCACAACCGGCATAATGGCTACAGAAAACGCTACGACTGTTACCGTTTCGGGCTATAGCCCAACTGTTGTTTTTTCCGGACCAACACCAACACCAGCAACATTAACGTTTACCTTAAATAAAGGTCAGTCTTACATTATTGAAGGTTCGGGAAGTAATGCAACAAATAGTACAGGCTTTATAGGAGCTAAAATCGTTTCGAATAAGCCGATTTCAGTAACGAACGGAAATATGAACGGTCAGTTTGCCATTGCAACAAGCTTTGGTGGTTCAGATATAGTTATGGATCAGTCAGTTCCTGTTAACAGACTTGGAGATGAATTCGTTTTAGTAAAAGGAAATGGAAATATAGGACAAGGGATGGAAGGAGCGTTAATCATTGCAACGCAGGATAACACTCAGATTTTCATTAATGGTTCCGGAACAGCAGCTGCTACTATTAATGAAGGACAGAGCTATCGTATTAATGATGATATGTGGATCAACCAGCTTGCAAGTGGTCACTACAATATGCATATAAAGACAAGTAAAAATGTGTATGTATATCAATTACTTGCCGGTGTTCCTACAAATAGCGCAACGCTTGGTTATAATTATGTACCTCCGTTAAACTGCTTCTTACCCAGAAAAATTGACGAAATAGGAAAGATTGGAGAAATGCCTGGAATTACTCCTGACGTAAAATTAAATATATTAACTGAAGCAGGCGCAACTGTTCTTGTAAACACGCTTCCTCTTCCAGCCTCACAAGGACCATTCCCAGTAACAGGTACTACAAACTGGGTTTCATATACCGTACCTGCAGTAACCGGAAACCTAACAATTCAATCTACTAAAGCTGTTACAGCTGGAATTATTGGAGGTAGCGGAGTTTATGGCTATGGGGGATATTTTGCAGGTTTCTCATCAATTCCTGTAATTGCTAAACAGTCTGGTGACTGTGTTCCTGGTATTGTTCTTGAGGTTGATGACAGTTATGAAACTTATCAATGGTATTTGAACGGAGTAGCAATTCCTGGTGCAACATCAAATATCTATACGCCGGTGGCAGCTGGCGATTATACCGTAATAGTCGGAGTTGGAAGTTGTATCCCTCTTACAACGCCTGTATTTAAAGTTTTCACTTGTTTAACGCAAACTACTCAATCAGTCTATATTTGTGGAACCAAAGTAATCACACCTACTTTCACAAATTCTACCCAGTCACCTTTAGGAAGTACTGTTACAATCATTACTCAGCCCACACACGGTACAGCAACTATAAATCCTTCAACTGGAGTGATCACCTACATTCCTCAACCAGGATATTTGGGACCAGATGTAATTGTTTATAAATTTTGTGGTAACGCTCCAGAATTTATTGATTGCGAGCAAATCACTTTAAATTTAAACTTAGTACCATTTGTATTGACAGACAGAACGATCAAGGCATGTCAATATGCAGGAAATGGATATTTTGATCTTACGACTGCTAATGTCACAGATAATTCAGTACCGACAACTAAAAAATTCTATCCGACTTTAGCTGATCTTAATGCAAATACAAATCAAATCAGCAACCCTACAAATTACTTCTCTGGAGCAGGATCTGTATATGTAAGAGTTACCACTTCTGAAGGTTGTGTAGGTACTGCAAAAATCACCTTAGACTTCTACCCTACTCCTGTAGTGAACGAGGCAACATTGACAGTTTGTTTTATCGAAAACAATGAAACTAAGGGAGCTTTTGATCTTACTACAGCAGTAATTACGAATGAAACTCCGGTTACTAAAAAATACTATCCAACTTTCACAGATGCAAGTAACGGAACTAACGAAATTATGAGCCCTACTCCTACGGTATATATCTCAAGTAACGGTTTTGTTTATGCTAGAGTGTTTAACTCAAACGGATGTTATGCAATTGCTAAAATCAATCTGAAAGTAACTCCTCCGAAGAGGTCAACAGTTTTAAAAGATAAATTGATCTGTATTGATGACAGAACGACTTTAGATGCAGGACCAGGATATCAGTCTTATGAATGGAGCAATGGCGCAACGACTCAGTCTATTCAGGGAGTTCCTGTAGGTAACTATTGGGTAATTCTTCAGAATGAAGGATGTTTTATCAAACAGTCTGTAAGTGTCAAAAAAGCAAATGAACCTGTTATAACATCTATTGAAATATCAAATAATACTGCAACAGTAATTGTAGAAGGCGGAACTGCACCGTACAAATATGCAATTGATGCACCTACAACATGGCAGGATTCTAATGTATTTACCAATCTTTCAAGAGGTCAACACACATTCTACGTGAAAGATGCTCTTGATTGTACTCCTATATCTGTAGAAATGACAGTGCCTAACCTGGTCAATGCAATTACCCCTAACGGAGATAATGTAAATGATGTATTGGATTACAGCGAATTAGCCTATAAAGGAAACCTTACATTTGTAATCTATGACAGATACGGAAACAAATTATTTACCGGTGATAAGCTAAATAACTACAAATGGGACGGAAAATTTGCAGGAAAAGGAATTCTTACTGGAACTTATTGGTATCACATCAACTGGACTGAACCAAATTCGCAAAAAACCCCTGTAAAATATACAGGATGGATCCTCGTAAAAAACCGAGAATAAAATACATTTAATTATTATAAAAAATAAGCCGCAACTCTTCGTTGTGGCTTATTTTTTAAACATTAATAAGAATATTTAGAAAAAATTCTGAAAACATATCGTTTTTTACATTATTTTTGTAAAAATCCTAATTCTAAGCTTATGAAACAATTTCTACTCATTTTTCTATTAATGATTACGGGCATCAATGTTTCTGCTCAAAGAGACACAGAGCATTGGATAGCTCCTTTTTACGCTTCCTCCAGTGTCACACAATCCCTTTACTTATCTACAGATTCGGTAACTCCTTTTGTAGTAACCGTTTACAGCAATAACATTGCATTGGGAACAGTGACGATCAGTAAAGGTAGCCCGCAAACTTACATTGTATCTGCTGCAAATATTTCTGCAACAAGTACTTCAGAAGGCTTCACCGTTATTAACAAAGGATTATACCTGAATGGTGAAAAACCTTTTTACTGTACTCTAAGAATTGTAAGCAGTACAACGCACGCCGAAATCCTCACGAGTAAAGGTAAGGCCGGAATTGGTAAAGAATTTTTCGTTGCCAACACTCCATCTCCTTTTACAAGTACAGGAAACAACTTTACAGCAGGAGTTTTAGCGACAGAAAACAACACGACCGTAACCGCTACATGGAGCAATACTATTTCCGTAGCTTTTTACGGAGCAACACCAACAACCAATACGCATACTTTTACTCTAAACAAGGGTCAATCTTTCATATTTGCAGGGTCGGGAAGTCCGGCTGCAAACATGCAGAGTTTTATAGGAGCTAAAATTGTTGCAGACAAACCAATAACTTTAACCAATGGCAATGTACTTGGGAATTTTGGAGCCGCAAGCAGCCAGGGTGCTGATATTATTTTAGATCAGTCTGTTCCTGTAGAAAGACTCGGCAATACCTTTGCAATGGTTAAGAGCAGATCTCCTAATGCTTCTGATATTGAAGGAGGAATTGTCGTTGCAACAGAAAACAATACACAGGTTTTCCTGAATGGTTCTGCTACACCTGCAGCAACTCTTAACGCAGGACAATGGTATAGAATTTCAGGGAGCGATTACATCTTACAGGGAGGCACTCACAGAAATATGTTTGTAAGTACTTCCAAAAACGTGTATTTATATCAATTGGTGTCTGTAAATGGAAGTAATGCAACATGCGGATTCAATTATATACCTCCACTAAACTGTTTCTTGCCAAGAAAAATTGATGAGATAGGGAAAATCAACGAAATGCCTACTGGTACCGGTGGAGCTAGTGTAATGCCTTCTGGTACAATCATTAAATTAAATATTTTAACAGAAGCGGGAGCTACCGTTACAGTTAACAACGTCGCTCCTACTGCGGCACAAGGACCATATCCGGTAACAGGAAATACCAACTGGGTAACTTATGCATTAGAAGGCGTTACGGGTAATTTAACAATAGTTTCAAATAAAGCTGTTACCGCAGGTATCAATGGTGGATACAGTACTTCAGGATATGGAGGATACTTTGCAGGCTTCTCTTCTATTCCGCTTATTGCAAAACAAACAGGAGACTGTATTCCGGGATTAGTTTTGGAAGTTGATGACAGCTATGATACTTATCAATGGTTTAGAAATGACATTCCGATTCCGGGAGCCAATAGCAACTCATTTACGCCGGTAATATCAGGAAATTACACGGTAAGAATCACAGTAGGTTCTTGTCCGCCAGCAATTACTCCTGTATATAAAGTATTTACTTGTCTACAGCAGACAACTGCTGCTAAAACAGTTTGTGAAGGTTATTTAAATATAGTTCCGGCATTTACTTCATCTACACAAACTTTTGTTCCGAGTACGGTACAAATCATCACACCACCGACAAACGGTACAGCTATTATTAATCCAACGACAGGGGTGATCGGCTATGTTCCGAATTTCGGATTTGCAGGTACGGATACCATCACCTACAAATTCTGCGGAAATGATCCTGAGTTTGTAGATTGCGAGCAGATCACTTTAACGCTTACCATATCTGAAAGCCCTCTTGTAAATGATGCAACCTTAAGAACCTGTTACCTTGAAAGCAATATTGCAACAGGAGAATTTAATCTTACCAATGCAAGTGTTACCACTCAGCTTGGGGTTACAAAAAAATATTATCCTTCATTGACGGATGCGAATAATCAGACGAATGAGATTTTAACTCCAGCCAACTATATTGCACCAAATGGTGTTGTATACGTCAGAGTAAGCAATGCCAATGGCTGCTACAGAGTTGCAATGATTACGTTAGTTGTATTGCCTCCAGTGAAATCTGAGGTCCTAGTTGATAAAGAAATCTGTATAGAAAACAGAACGACATTAGATGCAGGTCCCGGATTTAGCGGTTATACCTGGAGCACAGGTGCAACTACTCAAACAATTTCTGATGTAAGTGTTGGCACATATTGGGTAGACCTAAAAACAGGAGACTGTATCACAAGACAAACCGTAAAAGTATATCCTACGCAGCAGCCTGTGATTTCTAATATTGATATTATCAACAATGACATTACCGTATTTGTTGTAGGAGGTACCGCACCTTACAGATATTCAACAGACAATATCAACTGGCAGGATTCTAATGTCTTTACTGATCTTCCGAGAGGTGACACAACGGTTTATGTAAAAGACAGTTTTGACTGTACACCGATAGAGGTTACGATTACCGTTCCGAATATTGTGAATGTAATTACACCAAACGGTGACGGAGTAAATGATATCTTAGATTATTCTGCTCTTGCCAATAAACCTAATTTAGTTTTAGGAATCTTTGACAGATATGGAATTAAGATTTTTGAAGGAAACAAAGACACTGGATATAAATGGGACGGAACCATCAATAAAACCAAAAAAGTTTCTACAGGAAATTACTGGTTCAATATCAGCTGGAATGAATCTAAAAACAAAACTCCGATCAAATTCTCGGGTTGGATTTTAGTTAAAAACAGAGAATAATCAATTTTTTCAAAATATTATTAAAACCACGATGCAGAATCGTGGTTTTTTTATGTATTTTTAAATGATTCAACACATATTATTATTAAATTTGTGATAAAATCAAATACAGAATGAAGAAAATTCTATCTTTTTTTCTTATTTTTTATATATTCTCTATTTCTTTCGCACAATTGGATAGGGAACATTGGTTTGCACCAATGGTAGACAGAACGGGAAACCCGAATCCGTATCAAAACTTATATCTTTCAACAAATCGCACAACGCCCTTTGCAGTAACTATTTATAACAATAACGTTGTGATAGGAACCGTTACTATTAGTAAAAACAATCCTCAGAAATTTGATGTTTTAAGAAGTTATATCATCACCACCTTACAGACAGATCTTTTTACTCCGGGTACGAAAGGTTTATACCTGAAAGCAGATTTTCCGTTTTATGCAAACCTGAGATTTTCTGTTTTTAATCATGCTGAAATTATCACTTCAAAAGGAATTCCTTCCACCGGAAAAAATTTCTATGTTGCCAATGCTCCTATAACGGTAAGCAATGTTATTCTGAATTTTATGACCAGCGTTTTAGCAACAGAAGACAATACTACAATTACCGTTTCCGGATATAAACCAACCGTACAGTTTTCCAACGGAACAACCGGAGCCACAAATCCTACAATGACTTTTATTCTCAATAAAGGACAATCTTATATCATCGACGGTATCGGAGATATTGCAGGAAATTTTGACGGTTTTATCGGTGCAAAAATCACAGCAGATAAACCCGTTAATATTACCAATGGAAATTTCAACGGTCAATATTCGGGTAATGCACCTTTAAGTTCAGATATTTTAATGGATCAGTCTGTACCTGTTGAGCAATTGGGAACTCAGTTTGCCTTAGTAAAAGGGAATGGAAGCATTGGAAGCAATATGGAAGGTGCTTTGGTGATTGCAACTCAGGATAATACTCAAATTTTCCTTAATAATGAAGGATTACCGATTACTACATTAAATACCGGACAGTATTATGTAGTTCCTGACACGAAATATCAGCTGCAAGGAACCAATCACTACAATATGTACATCAGAACAACCAAAAATGCATATGTATATCAGCTTTTGGCGGGAGATTCTGTGAGCGGAACCGAAATTGCAACCGGTGGATTCAACTTTATACCAGCTTTAAGCTGTTATCTTCCTAAACAGATCAACGAGATCGGATTTATTAATGAAAATTTTGTACATTCTAATGTCAACCCAACAGGAATACTCAATATCCCGACAAAATTAAATTTAGTCACAGAACGAGGTGCAACTGTTACTGTTAATGGGGTAACTCCTCCTGCCACGACAGGACCTTTTGATATGACAGGTTTAAATGCATGGGTAACTTACGGGATCCCAAATACGACAGGAACAATTACCGTCATTTCTACGAAAGCAATTACAGCAGGAATTACGGCAGGAAGTGATGCTGTAGGATATGGAGGTTTCTTTGCAGGGTTTTCCACACAACCTGTTATTATCAAATCAGGAGGAGACTGCGTTCCGGGAATTGTTTTAACAGTCGACCCTATTATTTACGAAACTTATCAATGGTACAGAAACGGAATATTGATTGTGGGTGCAACAGGAACCTCTTATACTCCGATACAATCTGGATATTACACTTGCTCAGTAACCATGGGAAGCTGTGCTCCACTTGTGACGGCACAATATAAAGTTTTAAACTGTTTAAAGCAGACTACAGCAAGTTTTAATATTTGTGACATTAAAACCATTGTTCCTACCTTTACCACTTCTACACAAACTCCGGTAGTATCAACTGTAGCTATTACTACGGCACCAACTTTAGGAACTGCCGTGATCAATACGACAACAGGTGTCATAACTTACACCGCTACCAATCCTTCAGCAGGCGGAACAGATACATTTACTTACACTTTCTGCGGAAACGATCTTGAATTTCCAGATTGCGAATCGGTAACTGTAACGATAAACATTCAGCCTGTAACTGTTACCAATACAACATTAACAGTATGTAATGTAAATGGCGTCGGAATATTTGATTTAACAACAGCAAATGTCACTACAAATAATCCTGTCATAAAAACTTATTACACAAGTTTATTGGCCGCACAAACAGAAAATGCAACAGGACAAATTCTTGTGCCGACAACCTATTCTGCTCCAAATGGAACAATTGTTTATGTTGTAGTTAAAAATCCAACAGGCTGTAAAAATATTGCGCAGATTACGCTTAATCTATTCCCTCTTGCTGTAGTTACAGTTGGAAATTTTGGAGCTCAATGTGATGAAAATCTTGATGGAACCGTGAATGTAGTATTATCAGACATTACCCTTTTGATTCTGAATAATCCAACATATTTTACCAATGTAAGATATTATGCATTACTTGCAGATGCGAATCTCGGAAATAATAATATTCTTCCCAATAACTGGAGCTATACTGCAAACACAACGATTTATATTCGTGTAGATTCTCCGGATGGCTGTGCACCCGTTATACAGCCGATCAATTTTACAGTCGGAACAAGACTTCCTTTACTGACGACTTCTGTAGTCACTAACTTCTGTGACGATGATTTAGATGGAATTAAACCTGTCAATCTTGCGCAGTTTTTACCACAGTTTACAGCAGATCCTTTAGTAACAGTAAGCTATCATTCAACTTTAGCTGATGCCCAGAATGATACAGCTGCGATCAGTGGTGCGGTAACACTTACAGGAACACAGACCTATTACATCAGATTTGAAAAAGCAGGATTCTGTCCGAATGTTGCAACTTTAAGAATCACTCTTAAAACTCCTAAAAAATCTGATATTTTAGTTGATAAATTAATCTGTCCCAAAACTACAACCACATTAGATGCCGGTTCCGGATTTACAGCATATCTCTGGAGCACAGGAGCTACTACTCCATCAATTACGAATGTTGCTGCAGGAAATTATTGGGTAGAGCTTACTTTTGACGGCTGTGTTTACAAACAGTTTGTGAATGTTTCAGAATCTGTTTTACCGGTTATTACATCTATTGACATCAACGGATCGACAGTAACTATCGGCGTAAGCGGTGGAGTTCCACCTTACGAATATTCTTTGGATAACAATACCTGGCAAAGTTCAAATGTTTTTTATAATGTGACAACCGGCAATCATAAAATCTATATCAGAGATTCCCAAAGATGTGACGTTGTAGAAAAAACTTTTGTTATTATTAATTTGATCAACACCATTACACCAAACGGAGACGGTCACAATGATGATATTGATTATTCAGCACTGATGAGCAAAGACAATCTTGAATTCAGAATTTTTGACCGCTACGGAGCTGAAGTTTTCAGAGGTGCACCTTCAAACAATTTTACATGGGACGGAAAGATGAAAGGAAGACCTGTGTCTACAGCTACTTATTGGTATTTTATAAGCTGGACAGAATCTGGAAATGTAACCAATGTAAAATATAGCAGTTGGCTCTTGGTGAAAAACAGAAATGACAGTCTGTGGGACAAATAAACTAAGTTTTAAATGATAATTACCGTTTTATAACATTCATTAACAGTTTAAATAAAAGTTTAATATAATTTTAACCTGTTCCAAAGGGAGTAATATTAAATAATGATGCTTTTGTTGTGTAATTTTGCACATTATATGAATAAAGTAATTACCCTTTTGTTATTGATTTTTATTGCTAAAATTAATGCACAGATTTTTTCGGGTCAGGTTTTTTTAAGAGACAACTCTGTATTGTATCTTAATCAGGTTTATGTGACCAATCTTACTACTTACAAAACCGTACTTACCAATTATAACGGAGATTTTACCATTCAGGCGAATCCTGAAGATGTGATCCGTTTTACATCAATTGTTACCGAGAGGAAAGATATAAAGCTTTCGCCACAAAGTTTCAGCAACCGTAATTTAGTTGAGCTAAAAGTTGCTTACCATGACATCCAGGAAGTAGTGATCAACCGTTTCCGACCAACCGGAAATCTGAGGTATGATGTCAATTCATTGAGAAAAGAAGACAAAGCTTACGCATTGAAGAAAGTGATCGGTCTTCCCGAGCCGAAAGGTGATGGCACTCCGCCACAGCTTCCTGTTGCCGGTTTAAGGGATGGAGGTCTTACTTTCAGTTTAGAAAGTATTTTTGATATTTTATCGGGTGAAAGAAAGAAAAAACAGCGTTATGTAGCTTACGAAAGAATGACCAATTCTGTAACGCAGATCAAAAATTACTTAGGAAAAGACTACTTCACAAGATTTAAAATTCCTGAAAATCTGATTGACAATTTTCTTCAGTTCGTCTATACCTCAGAAAATGTAGAAGTTTACGTACAAACCGGAAATTTTGAAGCTGTGAAACTTCCAATCGAAAAATACATGCCGATCTATCAGAGAAGGTTAAGAAATTCACACTTACAGGAGGTCGTTAAGTAAAATATCTCCGGAATTTGAAGTTTAAATATTTTTTTCTTAAAAATTTAACCTTCTTTTTTTTCAATCTTTAAAAATATGTCTAATTTTATGGTGTCAAGACCCAATCACATCACCTCTTTACAAATATTTGAAGAAAACATAACTTCAATCGCCTTAATGTAATATTAAATGAAAAAGTTACTTTTAGTTTTTACAACACTCCTATTTATCTGCTTATCTGCCCAAAAACAGGGTAAGGATTACAGCAATATTCTAAAAAGTAAAAATATATACGAAATCAATGCTTTCCTGAGAGACGCTCATCCCGATGATCCTAGAAGATCGGTTATGAAACCAAAAGTGATGGATCTTATGAAAGAATACATCAAAAATGCGGCTCCGGGTGATCAGAAAGTAAGACAAATGCAGGATTGGCTGGCTATGCTCAAAAGAAAAACATCTACAAAAATTACTTTTGATGAGATGAATGCCATCATCAAGCAAAAACAGATCGCAAAATATCAGCGAGAGCTACAGGTTGGTCAGTCAGCTATTGTTTACACACCGAGCTCACCCAAAAACGTTTTTGTCGCATCTCCTACAGTTGCAAAAACTACCGCAGTCATTGCCGATACAGAAGCAACAGAATTTAATATGCTGATGGCAGATAACCCGATAGAACACAAAAACAAAACTGTTAAAATACTAAACTCTTTATTCGATAATGATCCCAACGCAAAAGAATGTATCATCATGATCGAAAATAAATCTGACTGTAACATCATTGTTAGAATTGAAGGTGTCGGAACTACAAAATACCGACTTCCGGTTCCTGCAGGCGGTGATAATTCTCTCGTAATACAAAAAGGTGATTACCTATTGACAAGTATTGTTTGCGGTGCTCAATATGCATCGCAGAAAACCATTCAAAAACCATTGATGGTTGCTTTGGGAAGTTCTTCAAAAAAGTAGTTTCTGAAAACAAATTCAGCTTTTTTCTTTTAGCGTTAAATATCAATGAATTCTATGTTATTTTTGCTAATTTTGCGGAATTTCATATTCAAACATGGGCAAGAACAAATTAGCAAGATTCGCAGAAAATAAAATATTACCAAACGTCATTCAGCCGACAAGAGAAGAAGCCATTAACGGTTTTGAACTCAAAGGGAATTGGAGAAAAGATTTCTTTAAAAACGACAGACCTATCGTTTTAGAATTAGGCTGTGGAAAAGGCGAATATACAGTAGGACTTGCCAAAACATTTACCGAAAAAAACTTTATCGGAATTGACATCAAAGGTGCCAGATTTTGGTTTGGAGCAAAAGAAGCTGTCGATAATGGCATGGACAATGTTGCTTTTTTGAGATCTCAAATCGAGTTGGTAGATCATTTTTTTGCTGAAAATGAAGTTGACGAAATCTGGATCACTTTTCCGGATCCGCAGATTAAATACAAACGTACAAAACACAGACTGACTCACCCTGATTTTCTTGAACGATATAAAAAATTCCTGAAACCAGGCGGAATCATCCATCTCAAAACCGATTCAGAATTTCTGCATGGGTATACTTTGGGCTATCTGCAAGGTGCCGGTTATGAAATTATCTCCGCTCACCACGACATTTACGGAGCATTGGAATATGATCCGAATACGCCTCATTTAAGAGACATCAGAACCTATTACGAAGAACTTTTTTCTGCTAAAGGAAAAACAATTACATACATAAAATTCAGAATTAATTAATGAAAAAATAACTTGATGAAAAAAAATTCCCTCATCATTTTATTCTTCTCTCTCACACTATCATGTTCAACACAAAGCGCAAATAGTGACGATATTTTAAAAAACACAAACATTACCGAGATTGAAGAATATTTGAAAAAAGCACATCCCGAAGATCCCAAAAAACATATTTTGCAATCTAAGCTGATTGCGCTTAGAAATAAAGAATGGACGAAAGGTGCACTTACTGCAAAACCAATGGAAGTACGGTCCATTATCACAGAGTTTCCGCAAAGCCTGAAAGGGAAAAGCATTTCTGATGATTCTGAAGAGTTTAAAAAGCTAATCGCCGAAACTACTTCCGAGCATAAGGAGAAAACCATAAAACTGCTCAATACGATGTTTAATGAAGACATCAACAGCAATGAAGCAATTCTGCTTTTCAGAAATAATTCTGACTGCAATATGGTTTTAAAAATCAATAGTAAAAAGTTTTATAATCTGGCTGTTCCTTCTCACAACGAAAATTTTATTGTTTTAGATAAAGACAACTACTCTATTTCCGGAAATGTCTGCGATGTAAAATATACCTCACAAAAACAGATCAGGAAAAATATTCAGGTAGTGATCAATAATCCTGAGTATAAACAATTTAATGAAAATAAAAATTTAGCTTTAAACAGTAATCTAAGAAAGGATTCAGACGAAAAACATCCAATAAAAAAAACTAATTTAGCCAAACAAAAAAAGAAGAAAAAGTAAACATGAAAAGATTGTTTGTATGCTCAGCAATTGTATTTATTTTAAACAGTTGTGCTCCCACATACAATAATTATCCCGGCTCAAATTCTTCGTCAAACACAGAACGGGAATATCAGAAAGTTTTAAAAACCTATAAATCTGAAACTGCGGAAGTTCTCACCTATCTTCTTAACAGCGCATCTTCCGAAGAAGCTAAAACAGCATTAACTGTCGAAAATACTTCACGTTGCAATATGGTTTTGACTGTAAGCGGAAATAATTATTTTAAAAGAATCCCGATTGGAAAAGGAAAAATCGGTTCGGTAATGATTCCTAAAAATCAGATGTATAAACTTTCGGGCATGGTTTGTAAATCCTCTTATCAGACTTCGAAATTCATTTCAGATTCTTATTCTGTAAAACTTTCAGATTAAAATTATAAATTTATGCATAAAAAATCCGCTAAACTAAGTTTAGCGGATTTTATTATTTTAAAGATAAAACCTTTAATTATTCAGCAGCAGCGTCGAAATCTGCATCTTTATCAGCAGATACTACTTCTCCTTCTTCTTTAGATTTTTCTTTATCAGCTTTTCTCTGAGACTGACCTTC
>Ga0065714_10064765_pt1 | contig 19562 bp, 17 predicted proteins | sample MisRhiReplicate2_FD_59101 | JGI IMG/M metagenome (GOLD analysis project Ga0065714, IMG submission 59101) | Miscanthus rhizosphere microbial communities from Kellogg Biological Station, MSU, sample Rhizosphere Soil Replicate 2: eDNA_1 v2... | ecosystem: Host-associated > Plants > Roots >...
TTTGCCGCACCTCTTCAGGCATATCACGCAGCTTGCCACGCCGCCTTTGAATCATCCGCACCAAAGCGACGTGTTCGGTTCTGCCTACGACTATCCATTAAGTCTAGATGAGCGGGGCGTGGGGCGTTTGCTCACTGACCTAATGCCCTGAGGGCCTGTCGATGGCTGATATATATCAAGCATCACAGGTAAGAAACAGCATCAGATCCGTGGGCAATTCCAGGGAGCAGATGCGTTGATTTATTGCGCTGCAAACCGAAAACCCCACATACATCCACTCTGAGCCAAATGATAAAAAGCCCCGAAAAATGTCGAGGCTAATCCCAAATTCCAGTCAGCCCACACAACCCCTGTGGGGGCTTGCTCGCGAAAGCGCCAGCCCAGCCAACATCAATGCCAATGCCCGGCCAACCTCCCATGCAGCTCACTCCCCCAGGCGTCATACCAACCAACGACAGGCATCAAAACAATCCCGCCATTGTTCAAACCGCTACGCTTCAGACTTCTCCGCCGCCTGCCTAGCTGTCGATGCAGAAGCCCGATCCCGCGCCAGCACCTTCACCGCATCATCAACCACCGTCTTACTCATCGCCGTCAAATAATGCGCAGCCCAGGCATGGCGGCTTCAGGCATCGCAAAAAATGTCACTGCCGTCAGATGGACTGTCCCCTTTTTATGCAATTGTTCCTCCCGCATGATAACGCTACCCTTTGCGCCGTTTGGAATTTAAGCTTTTAACAGGAAAAATAATATGGACATTCAGTACTTCTATCCTTCAGCGCGCCGCTTTATAAAAATTGACGCGATCATACTGCTTTTTATTACCCCGCTTTTTGCTCATGCGGACATTACTGAGGAGGAGGCGACGGCTAACTGTCTTAAAATTAGTGAATACTCCGCCGAGGGCGGAAAGTATTACAAGCTTAAGCAATACGCCAAGGCTCGGGAGCAATACGAACGTCAGGTCGGCTGGTCGGAAAGTTGTCAGCTGGGCGAAGAGGCAGTTGCGATGGCCTACAATAACGTCGCTCTCACCTATGTACACGAAGGCAATTACCTTAAGGCCCGGGCATGGCTGAATATTCTTCCAAACGACAAAAAGTCGATTTTCAATCTTGAAAAATTCAGTGGCGATATAAAAAACTCGGTAGAAAAACTGTCTGCTAAGTCAGAAGGACAATATTGGCAATATGCCGGGGCGTCGTTATGGAGCACCATGACTATCAAGCCGCAGGGTCAGAAATACAAAGTTGATTTTCAGGGTTATTACACTGGCCTGATGGCGATGTACTACGGTCCCAATATAGGTGAGTTTTCAACGGTATTAGAGGTTGATAATGGCAAGGCTAAATACGCCATGAGCGGAGATGACGAAGGCGACTGCGTATACGACTTCGACATTAAAAAAGATCTGCTCACTGTAAAGCGCACGGCAGGTGAGTGGTGCGGCTTTGGTCATAATGTGGGAGCTGAAGGCGTTTATAACAGGGTTGAGTTCTAGCAGCTTTCTTGAAATTCGCGAAATTTGGTAAACAGCCGAAACCCTACATAGTCGGACTGGCATTTGTACGAGTGTCGGTAGTAGCAATTCCAGTAACTGATCATGCGTGCTTGCGTCGTTTGAAAGTACGCCTGATTGTCCCGAATAAAACGACCGTAAAGCGCCGGATCGAACTTGGGTAGGTGCGCTTCAACGGTTTCTAGAATCTGGATGACGTACTCGCCTGTCAGTTGCAACACGAACGGGACAATCCAGGGGGCATGCACTGAGAGAATCCGTTCCAATTGACGTTGGCGCACATGACCATCGTGGTGCCGTGTCAGAAGGCACGAGTACAAAAGGCTCTGGGTTTCACTCAAGTAGTCAAAGGCTGTCTCATAACCTAGGTCATAAATCCGGTAGGGAATGATCAACTCCTCCTCACCGACTCTGACCTCTATGAATCGATGCATTTCCACACGCGCCTGGCAGAGCTGCCCTATAACCTGGTCGAGAGCCTCTGCCTCTTGTTTAAGAAAAGCCGGAAACGCCCGGTTTGCACACTGCATTTTCATTCACTGAATATCTTTCAAGTATTCCTTAAGGGCAATGAGCGGCGTATCAAGCTGTTCCATCGTCTGCGCAGCGCTGAAATCTCCTGACAATCTATCCAGCTCTCGACCCAGCGGCGTACCACCCCCACCTATCGCCTCAAGCGCCAACTCCACGCATTCACCCACTTTGACCTTAATGGTCTCGACATCCCCCCGCCGCACCAGCAACTCAAACACATCCCGCTGGTAATCACCCATGACCAGATCGTCACGCAAAATCGGACTTGAATCTTCCGTCTCGTAAGCCAGTTTCAGGGAGAAGAGGGCGACGCTTTCCAGCTGCAATTCCATGGTGGGAATCCTTGTGAAATGTTCCACCGGTGCGGGACGTGCGGGACGTGCGTGACAAGAAGCAAGATCAAAAGATCGCAACCTTCGGCAGCCCCCACACGACAGCGGTGCGGGCAATGGCTTTTCTACAGGCGAAAAAAAAGGCCTTGCTAAGCAAGACCTTTCTTAATTTTGGTGCCCGAGGGAGACTGTCGGGATCCATATAATACGGGGCTTGTAGCAAGATTATAAAGCTAGGGATACAAGCAGGGATACAAGGTTTGATCGGCTAGGTTGTTCTCTCTGCAGGACGCGCTAGCAGCTGTTCGATTTCAACCCTTTGCAATTCCCCAATGCCTTTGCCATCCACTACCTTCTTTACGAGAGCATCAGCGATCACGCAAATAGGCTCCGCATTCGATTCTACCAGTAGGAGCGCGGTGCCAAGAAGCTTGTGGAGTAAATCTAGAGAGGAGTGATCTTTTCCCGTTTCAACGTTCGCGGTCACTGGAGAGGAGTTATGTATTAGATTGACGAGCTCTCTCGCGACTGCGTAATCCTGGCCAGCCCCAGTGGCCCCCTCATCAAGAATCTTGTAGGCAGTTACCGCGTCAACCTTGAAGGTGGTGCGATCAATCGCCTCTCCCATTGCTCCCGATAAAGCAATTATCGCTCTCTGGGTCATCAGCTCATGAAGCTCAGTAAGTGATTCGCAGCGTATGTTGTAGTCAGCACGCGCCTTACCGTGATGCGCCTGTGGATAAAGCTGATAGTGCAGGCTGATCTGTGTGACATCGAAGTCTAATGCCAAAGCTGTCACATAGTGAGCTGCCTCATGCTGGGCTATCGCTCCAATGTTGAGGAGCATTTGGCGCATCTCTGACGGTTCCATACGTGAATATCTCTGCTTTATCTGAGCCGACAGTCTAGGTACTTCGCCACCCCCGCGTCGATCTCATCGTAAGCGTGGGAATCGCCGGGGGCCCCTGAGAGATTCTCTTGTACACGGGGTCGGAAACCCGCGACATCGTGGTAGCGACAGGCTTCCCAGCTTACTGAAATTTCAACGTTGAAATTGAAAGGATCTTGAAGAAAAAGGGGCATCGTTACCGTGTTTGTAACGATGCCCCATTGTGTTGCTGATAACGCACGCATGGCGTTGGTCAACCGAGTCAACTCCGTCAACCTGTCAACTAACTTAAAAAATCCAGCCGCTAACACGAACGCGCGGGGTTTTCTGCCCCGTACCCGTCTGAAATGCCCAGGGTCCCCACAAGCTACCGAGCGATAGGGCAAATGCACAGGTGAACAGCAGTTCACCCGGTTCAACTGTTCACTAAGCTGTGCACCTTTCCGCTAACAAGATCGGGCGGGTTACTCGCCCCGTGTCGAGAGGCAGTCCTCAGGGGCCCCGACACAATCTGGGGCCTGTTAACCTGAGTTAACTGTTAACCGAATTTTTTCTTCGGTCAGACACCTGAACTCGCGGGTTTCCGACCCCGTGTCGAATAAAATTTTGCTAGGGCCCTTCGGATGTCGGGACCACACATTGGTACCGCCGTCTCGCGCTGATGGCGGCCTAACCAACGGGGGGCTGGGGCTCAAAATAAATGATGTTACGTCTGTTACAGGTGTTACAAGCAAGGCCAACGCATTGAATTTATTAGGTATTATGTCGTTACACAGTGTGTGGAGCTTTATAAGCGGTGGGTGTTACTACGCGGTTGGTGTTACATCAGAATACAGGGTCTTTGACTGGCGGATTGAAGCTATCGAGCAGCGCAGCTGTTTAACTAAGTAGTTACAATGGTGGTAGGCTCATAGCCAGGTGTATTTACCAAGCAAACGAAATTTGGTGATGACCTAGAGTAAGGTATATTGTTTTTACCGAGAAATGATCTGTCGAGATTTGCGTAAGTTCTGTTACTGGTAGGCATGGTTTATCGCTCACTTTGAGCAAATGGAGGATGTTCTGGCGGACTTATCAGCATTGTCGGATAACTACGATGGCGTGACAACACACGTTATTTTTTTGCACGGTTTGGATGGAGACAAAGAAAAAACATGGCTGTCTAGCTGCGCGCCGTTCGAACTTTGGCCTTGCTGGCTTTCGATGGACTTTAAACATATTGGAGTCTGGAGTATTGGCTACGATTCGGCAGCGAGCAGGTGGCTAGGTTCGAGTATGCACTTGCCAGATAGAGCAGAAAATATCCTACCGCTTATTTTGGCAGAACGACGTTTAACCAGCGGTAATATCATTTTTGTGGGGCATAGTCTAGGCGGACTAGTAATCAAACAGCTACTCAGAAGTGCAGAAAGAGATAAGTTTCGGAATCGTCTAGCGGAATCATTTTTGCACCGAGTACGGCGTGTGGTCTTTCTAGGTACACCTCATTTTGGTGCTGGTCTGGCTAACTTTTCTAAAATTTTTGGCCCCTTACTACGACGTTCCTCTTCGACCAAAGCTCTTGAACGTAACGACCCATATCTCCGTGATCTAAATAATTGGTATAGACAATATTGCATAGAAAATAACTTGGAAAATCTCATCCTTACCGAAACTCGATCGGTAAGTCTGTGTGGCGTGAAGTTGCCGGAATGGATAGGTCATATTGTCCTGCCGGATAGTTCTGATCCCGGAGTAAATAGTGTTCCTATCCCTATAGATGCAGATCATATACTTATTTCAAAACCTCCTAGTAGAGAAGCGGAAGTTTATGTTCATGTCGGGAATTTTGTAAGTAAGCCATTCGAGATGGTGCACAAAGATGTTCTAATTTCCGAAGATATCAAAAAACAAACGACGGCAATTAGCTTGTTAGCTGAGGCCTCCGAAAGACAGGCGGAAGCTTTTGGGGAAGTGCAAAAAGCAATAAGCTCCGTTGAATTTTTGGCGGCTCTACCAAAAGATTTAGATGGTGAATCCACAAAAATTATTGATGCTGAAGCAAAACAGCGACTCCTATTAATCTTGAAGTCGCGGTTTTTCGTTGGATTTGATTTGCACGCGCAAACTAGAAAGCTCGTAGACAACATCCAAGGTGGTGATTTGGCTAGAGCATCAACTTCTGTAAAGGCGGAGATACTAAGTTGGTGTGCTCGCTTTTTGTCGGTAATTGATCTTCAGTTGGCGAAGGACATCTTACAAGGCATCGAATATTTCAAAGGCGGCGACGCGGCCGTAATAGCTAAGGCTTTTGTAGACGCAAATAATGGTGCATTTGCTTCGGCGCTTGAGTCCTTAAGCAACTTAAAGACTATAGCCGCACGGTCGGCCGCCTTTATATTGGTGAGAAATAAGGAAGGTTTCGATGCGGCTTTAAAATGGTTTCAAAGCTCTGGGTTGACTTCGAATGATTTGGACGCCGATGGTAAATTTTTTCTAGTTCAAAGTTTTATTGATAGAGAGGACTGGGGGAGCGCCTTACAAACGATCGAGTCAATAACTGAATCTGAATATGACATTGCCCCAGCTCTAATCCACGTAGCAGCAATTACGTATTTAGCCCAAGTGGTTCCAGAAGAACTACGTGCGCAAATACTTTATACGCCCCCCTTTGAAGCTAAAAACTTCCCCTTAGCTGGCGACCGAAATGCAATTCAGCATAGGCGTAAAGCCCAAGAGCTTTTCGAAAAAGGAGCTCATTATGCAGCTGTGTTAGGTGCTGTTGACGCATCAAATACTGCCAGTGACAGCGCATTGTGGCTTGCTCTTAGAGATCAAGATCGCTCTGATTTGGCACGCAGCGAGCTTGAAAAAAGCATGAGAGACCCGGATGCCTCATTGAGACGCTTCCCGCTGGCGCTTCAGTTCGGATTGAACATTGACCTAGTCGCTCTTGAAAGGGAAATTGAGCGAAAAACAGCTTTAAGTGGAGGGAAATCTACTGATGCTGCTGTTGCTAGGTTTGCGCTTGCATTTAAGCAGAGTGGTCCGCGGGAAGTGGCAGCGTATATTGACCGGCATAGAGTCCAACTACTGGAACAGCTGAATTACAAGGCAGTTGGCTTTCTAGAAATAGACATGTTAGTTCAATCTGGTCAAAAGAAATCTGCTGAAAAACAGCTCGAAGATCTTGTTGGAAAAGGATTGACAGATCTTGAAAAGATTCGAATGGAAAGACTGGTTTTTGAAGCTTCTGATACAGATTCAATTGCACACCAAATTGCCCTGTATGAATCAAGCAAATCAATAACAGATTTAAATAACTTGGTGTTGATGCTTGAAGCGCAACAGGACTGGATTAAGTTGCTTGAGTATGGCCGTACTAAATTCGATCTTACCCGTGATATCGTTGATGCAAAACGTTACGTGAGATCACTCTATAATGTTGGAAAGCTTAATGAGCTTCTAGAGTTTTTGAGCGAATTTCCTATATTTTTGGAGCAGTCAGAAGAAGTTCAAAGGCTTCGTTGCTGGAGCTTTTATGAAAGCGGTTTGTTTCTAGATGCTCGCGATGCGCTCCAGCAACTAAAGCGGAGTTTTAGTAATTCGAAACACCACGTGTTGACTATCAGCATTGCCGTTGCTTCAGGCGACTGGGAATCACTCCAGGTTAATGTCGAGGAAGAGTGGAATTTTAGGAGTGAAAGATCGGCAAAAGACCTAATCCAGGCAGCTAAACTCGCACAGCTTATCGAGTCTCCTCGACTAAAGGAGTTGGTCTATGAGGCCGCGAAAAAAGGTGCGGCCGACCCCGCTATTTTGATAGCGTGTTATGGAATTGCCACAGAGTGTGGATGGGAAGAAAGTGACAAGGTCTTTAGCTGGATGCAAGCGGCTAGTGATATGTCAGACGAAAGCGGTCCTGTTCTGAAAATGTCTTTGCAAGACATCGTCGATAGGCAACCAAGCTGGGAGAGTCAAACAAGCGAAGCGTATGAAAAGCTATCCAAAGGTGAAATGCCAATATTTGCGGCTGCTCGTTTAAATAATCAAAGTTTATTGAGTTTTTTCCTAAGTCCTGCCCTAAGCAATCAGAATAAAGCAGATGTCAGAACGCGGAGTATTATTTTTGCCTTTTCGGGCTCTAGAAACGTTATTAATTCTGAGCCAATGAAAATTGCTATGGATGTTACAGCATTAATTACGTCGGAGTTGTTGGGTGTTACATCTTTGGTTTTTGATACCTTTAGTGAAATTGTTATATCACATAGCCTATTGGGATGGCTGTTTGAGCAAAAAAGGCGTCTGTCATTTCACCAGCCAAGCAAAGTAACAGAAGCACATGAGGTGCGACAATTAATTGCACTCGGCAGCCTTAAGCGATACGAAGCAACGATGTCAACTCCAACTCTATTATCCATAGAGGTCGGGGAAACATTGGCGTCAATGCTTACAGAAGTTTCTGCTGAACGCTCCGGCGGTGGAGTGCAGCGTCTAGTGGTGCACCCTGCCCCAGTGCACCGGGCAGGTACTCTAGTGCAGGAAGAAGCTGACCTAACCGCATATCAAGGTAATCTTTGTAATTGCCAATCGGTAATACAGAAATTGATAGAGCGAGGAATTTTAACTGCTACTGAAGCGCATATTTGTATAGAGTTTCTTTCTTCTCGAGAGCGGCCATGGCCTGGTGCTCCGCATATAGAAGACTCAGCGCATTTATACTTAGACGATCTGACCGTTTCATATTTTCAGCATCTGAAACTCCTGCCAAAACTATGCAGGGCGGGGCTTACAGTTTTTATTTCTATGCGTGAAATTACAGAGTCGGATGAACTTATCGATCACGAAAATCAAGCTTATCAAGCTGCGACAGTAGTAGAAAATCTTCGGAAAAAACTGCGAGATGGTATTAACTCTCGGAAAGTAATAGTTGGAAAATTAGACAGGGTAGTGGATGAGGATCAAGAGAGCTCCATGCGCTCTCACCCTTGCTTGGCGATTCTAAATGTAAATAAGCCGATAGATGCAATTGTCTCCGATGATCGATATATAAATAGATATCTGACGATTGAAACAGGCGGAATTCCGCGCAGCTTACTCACAACTTTAGATATATTAGGTTTGCTGAAAGCGAGAGGTGCGATCAGCGATGTGCAACTTGTGGAGTTCAAGACGCAGATGCGTCGTTTCGGAATGGCTCTTATATCTCTTGATCCAATTGAGCTGCAATATCACCTGTCGGAATCAAAAGTCATTGGTGGTAAGATTGTCGAGAATGCTGGGCTGAAAGCAATACGCGAAAATATACTTCGCGTTAGAATGACTGATGTATTGCAACTGCCTCAAGAGTTACCTTGGTTAAATTCACTCTTCGAGGCGGGTTTTGAAGCCATGAAATTGCAGTGGTACGAGGGCGTCGATGAAAGCATTGCCAGAGCAAGATCGAACTGGCTCATGGATATTATGGATATACAGAAATGGGCGCATCGCTTAACTGAGGAAAACGCAAAATTAGATGAACGTTACGAATCTCAACTAATGGCGCTAATGATTTTAGCTAACCATAATTCTGCGTCGGTTCGCGCGGCTTATTGGAAGTGGCTTGAGCAACGGGTATTGCTAGAGATTAAAGAAGAAAATCGTCCGCTTCATAAAAATCTGGTTTTGAGAGCTGGGCGAGTAATTGAGCACGGACTTCGTAATCTACCAGACGTGGGGAATGAAGATGAGTAATGCCAAATATACTTCCTATATGATTGATTTGGCATTAAGTTTGCTTCCTGAGGTCATAAGGGATTCATTAGTTGATGATGTCGACTTTAAGAATCGTATTGGGCTGCAAACTTTTTCAAGGTTGACATTGAAAGAAGTTGAAGCGTCTTTCGATAGCAAGACTTTTTTTGATGTTGCTCGAGAAGCATTAGCAGATTCAAAAATAAAACAGAAAGTGCTAGATGAGCAAGGGAATGTCTGGGAGTTAAGCATATCGGCGAATGTAGGTCGCGAATTTACTCTGCTGGAGCTTGAAGATAAAAAAGTTAGGCTTCCCTACTTTTGGCCGCTGTCGCCATTTAAGTCTATTCGTATGAGCGCTCTATCGAGAGAGGCAGAATTAATTAATTTACACGGATCAGCCTTGAAATACTGGCATGAATTGATGTCTTCGGCGCCTCTTGAGGTAGAAGCCTATAATGATTATCGTGAAGACGTAGCGCTCACTCCTTTAGGTTTTTCTGAATGTTTAACTGAGAGTCTTGAATCTGGACGATGTACTTTAAGTGACTTGGTCCCCCTTGATGCGCGTTATTATGAGAGGTTAGTTGGTTGTCCATTATTGGAAGATGATCTTTCAACTTATGTGGCCGGAGGGGCAAAGGCTCACAGTGATCAACTCATGCATTGGTGCCATACCAGGGGGTTGGAGCTGACGTTGCTTTCTTCTTGTCACTCCTCACTGATTTCAAATATTGACTTGAGTGCTTTGTCAATTAAGGATGTGGTGTCAGCATTTAAATCAATTGAGTTGCGCGGGGACTTTTTTTCAAAGCTTGGTGCAATTGAGTTAGGGTTAGCTTGTTTGGATAAACGTCCAGAGCTTGAGTTGATTTTAGAGGTTTTGGTCGACGAGGTTTTAGAAGATAATCCTGATGATGCTTCAGGACGGTTTTCTTTTCTCTCTGGCTTGATAGTTCTAGTGATTGGTGAGTTAGCTAGAACTAAGATTTTTTTCAATAGGCCTCCATACTGGGTTAGGCTCGCTGCAATCGCTCACGCGTCTCACATCGAACGAGTATATGTGACAACTCAAACTATTCCTGATGATTTCGCGAGTTGGGTATTTGGATTGCGAGGGTCACTTTTTTTTCTACAATCTCTCATAGATATGAGGTTGGAACCTAGATGGCAACCAGATTTTATCTCGCCAAATCAACTTAAGTCAGAGTTTCTCGGGCGGATAGCGAATGTTGCCACTATTAATAAAGATAAAATCTCATCTCTGCGGTTAAGGAGGCTTTTAATTGATGAGGATAGCGGTGGTAAACAGAAGCTTCTGACATTCCCATATTCTTTTCTGCCGGGGCCTTTAGAGGGAGGGCATGCTTCAACCTTGGATATGCCGAGGGAGCTTTTACGAGACTTAGAAGCCCAGCTCGCGGCAGATGGAGTAAGCCCTGACTCTTTCTCGTCCCTAGTTAATTGTTCACTCTTATTTAACATTACTTCTGATCATGCTCGTTTAGCCGCGACTGCATTAAGGAAGGTTAAGTATCAGCTGCAGCAGACTGTTACTAATCCAAAAGTTTTTTCATTGATCAGTGGTCTCGCTACTGTGGCAGCTGTAACTCGTAGCAAAGAACTTGCAGATGAAGTAAGGATTTTAAGCAGGGTGACTAGGAGGCAAAAAGGTGCAGATATAACTCTGGAGGATGAGATGAGGATTGCTATGATAGCAGCCGCTTCTGTAAAGAATATTACTGGCTGGGCAAAGTTTGCAGGAGACTGGCTAACAGAAATTGCATTTGAGGCTAAGGTCCGAGATGAATCAATCCGATTGTTGGCACATGTTAGGCTGCTTATTAAGCTACGGCCTGAGCTAGCGGTAACATGTGCCAAAGCGGAAGCTGCGTTGTCTGCAAGTGTGGAGGGTTAGTATCAATGGATGCTATTTTAATATTGAGTAGGTGTGTGCGTTGGGGCTCTAAATTGAGTTCCGCTTTAGTGCTATTGTTTTTTCCTTAATCGAAGCTCTATGTGATCTATTTCGGATTTTATCGCATTTGTGGTGAGGGTCTGTATTTCGGTGCGTTTATCTGCTTTGATGTCAATTATCTGAAGCAATGCAATCAAGTGGGATTTTCTTGCTTTCAGAGTATCGGAGAGAGAAGATCTGTTCTGTATTGGAGTATTCAAGGTATTAGTCCTCATGGTTTCCTAAACAGCCCGCATACGCAGGCTGTTTCAGGTAAGACGATCGTTATATCGCCAGCAAGTCTTGCACTGTGTGGTGACGCGCACGCTCTGACAGCTCATGCCAGTTCCAGCTGTGGAAGTTTTCCCCCTGTTCTGGAACGACCAGCTTCATGAGTCCGATCTGGTCATGGTCGAGTAGATTGTAAGAAGTCCAAAGCTTGCCCCCAACATCGAACAATGCTTCAGCCGCTTCGTTCCACTGCTCCTCCAGAACCATGTGAGCTAGTCGGATGGCGTCCTGCTCGATCTTTTTGTGTTCCTGTTGGGCTTCGGCGATGTGTTCATCCACCGTAACCAGTTCCTGCTCCAGCGCCGTGATGATCAGTTGTTGACGGCGGTGGTGCTCAGTTGCCGTTGCAAGGCTCTTAGCAGCCTTTTGCGCATCGGCATTGGCGCTAGTTTCGCCTTCGGTGTCGCCCCAGGCGACCGCCTGTGCATACGCCGTGGCAGCATCTGTCTCGGCCTGCCGCGCCTTCGCTAAATCCTCTTGAGCCTGCTGACGGATATGATTCTGTCGAGTACTGAGACTCAAACGTTTTTCGTTTAGCTCTTGTTCGTCGGCTTTCCAGTTCGCCATGGAATCTATGTAGCTCGCCATCAAGGTTTCTCGGTTGGCGAGGTTCTCCCGACGGTGAATCTTCCGATCCAGCATGTGGATCTCCAGGTTCAGCGAATCATGCTTCCTCTTCCGTTCGTTGTACTGATCCCGCACTTCGCGTTCCCGGCCCTGTTCGATGATTTCGGGACTTTCCAGCGCCGCCTCAAGGGGAATCATTCCAGTTCGAACACTTTCCATCTCGACGCTCAGTTGTTCGCGGCGCTCTTTCAGATCTTTGATTTCGTTCATCCGTATTGTCTCTTTGCAATCCGACTGTTCGGTCGTTTCGCGGCTCTCCAGAGCAACTTCATCTGGAAGCAGTCCGGCTTGGAGATTCTCGATCTCAATGGCCAGCGGTTCGCGGCGGTCTTTCAGCTCATGAATCTCGTTCATTTGTCTTGTCTCTGTGCAATTCGATTGTGGGATGGTTGAGCGGCTGGCGAGGCCGGGGAATGGGCCGGCGCTACCTCGATCGATAAGGGATGCCGTCAGGCAGCCCGAGCCTCGCTCTCATCCGTTCCCGGAATCGTCTTTACGATGTAGCAACGTTGCGGGCCGAGGCCGGGCAACCGAACTAGGCTCGAAGCCTTTCCGTCGCTGCCAGGTTCCAGCACGCCACGACGAAGCAGCTCTTTGTTCACCGCACTGATGTTCATGCCTTTGAACACCTCGGAGCGCCATGACTCAGGTAGCACGTAGTAGGTGTTGGTGGTGTGCAACGCGTCGCCTAAGCCATGTTCCAGCGTCTTGCGAAAGCCGAGGCGGTCAATCGTGCGCGGCCCGTGCTCATCGATCTTCGCGGCCGCCGACTCCCAGCGGGTGAAACGACTTTCACCAAAGCGCTCGATGACTTGGCGCAGCCGCGCCAAGATTGCATCCCCTTCGAAGTTACCGGCGCCGCCGCGCTCGTTCATCCAGGCACTGAGGCAAACTTGGGCAGCGGTAGTAGCCGTGCCGTCTGGCCAGCCGGTAATCCCCATTGCGGTGGCCAGTTCGCCTGCTGCGGCCGCCAGACCGAAGCGAGTGGCAGCACGGTGCGCTTGGCCGCTCGCCGAGGCTGGCAGCGCTTTGGTGATGAACCCATCTAAGGTATGGCGAAGGATCGCCGACCAGGCATGTCGCTTACCGGGTTCACAGAGGGCCGACAGGAAGGCGGTCAATGGTGTGCCGTAGTACTTGGCCACCCGTGCCTTGAGCGCATCGGAGAGGGCGGCGGCATCGTCAAAGCCATTCAGCACGTCGAACATGCCGAGGCCTTTGCTGGCGTCTGCTGGTACGGCGAGCATCCGCACTTCCATGCCGGCTTTCAGCTCTTTATTGGCTTCGGCCATGTGCTGCGCCAAGGTCTTCTCGCCGGTCGAGAGAAACAGCAAGCGCCACTCCTGCACTTGTCGGCCTGCTTGTCCTCGATCATTGGCGCGAGCCTTCCCGGTGCCGTTGCCGAGCATATAGACCGTTTCGCCAATGATGCGCGGGTCGCACATGCCGATTTCATCCAGCACCAGGAGCCCGTCCGAATGCGCGGCGGCAATGGATTCCAAGGCGTTATCCGTCGAGCGCCAGGAACGCACCAAACGCGGCCCACCATAGATCGAGGCGGCTACTTGCAGGTGGGTGGTCTTGCCGCCCGAGCTGTCACCGTAGAGGTGAAAGCCGCCCGATTCATGGCCGAGCATATGCAGCAGCGGACCGGCAAACGCCACGCTGGCCACAAACGCCAAGCGGTGATTACCGATGCACAAGGCGCCGATCTGCTGTTGCCATTGCTCCAGCGTGCCCGCTTCGCTGATCGGTGGAAGTTGCGCGCCGGCCTCATAGAAGTGCAGGTGTTCGGCGTGCGAACCGACCTGCTGTTCGGGCAGCAAGAAGGCGCTGTCATGCCATCCCAAACGGGTGACCAGTCGTGCCCGCTGGGCGCTGTCGAAGCCGCCGAGGTAACTCTGCAGGTCATTGCGGGCATTGCGCCCCGAGCGACTGCCGGCCAGACGTAAGCCCATGTCCACCAATGGACCGAGCACGTCCTTGCCGAAGTCGCCGGTCATGGTCCGCGCGGGAATGTTCCAGCGCTTTTTCGCCCCGTCGGGATCGTCGAACTCGACCAACAAACCCCAGTTATGCCCCTGCGCATCACGAGTGCGCGCCAAGATCTCCAGCGGCGAACACACCGGGCGAGCCTCGCCATCGTCACCGGAATAAAACACTCCTTCCGGCGTCAGGCGGAAGCCGCCGGGCAGCAGATCGTTTTTGGGTTTTGCTGCGCGCTTAGTCGTTGGCTTGACCTTAGCTTCGGGTGGTTCGGCTGATGCTTTCTCCGGCTCAACACCGAACAATTCACAGCTGCGTTCCAGCTCGGTGAAATGGGCCCCTGTCCAGCCTTTGGCGAGTGCATCGGCCGCATCGTCGCCGTCGTCCCATTGACCACCTTTGGCGAAAGCGGCGCGTTCGTTCTTCAGCGTGGGCTTGCGTTTGAACACATCCATCGCGATGACCCGGACCGAGGCGGCACCGATTTCGCGCAGCTTGTCGGCGACGGCTTCCATGCAGGCTTTGCCGCTGACGTCGTTGTCTGGCCACAAAAGCACGTCGCGACCTTTGAGCGGAGTCAGATCGGCTTTATGCCAGGAGTTGGAACCGTTCGGCCAGCAGGTGGCCACGTAATCGTGCAGCAGTTCGGCGGCAGCATCAGCCGCTTTTTCGCCTTCGCACAGGGCAACCGGTGCGTCACCGCGCTGCGTCAGTTCATCAAGGCGCAGCAAAGGGCGCGGATCTGGCAGACCCTGCCAGCGCCATTGCGTGGTTTGGTCATCGGAGCGCTGACACCACGTCAGTGGCGCAAAGACCTTCTTCGGTTTGCCGGCTTCATCGGGGCCGAGGTCGAAGCGGTAGAGCGCCATGAGTGGCTGGCCCTCTGCATCACGGTAGATCCATACCTTGGATGGGGCTCCGTGTTGCCGATGCTTGGCCGGGCACTTGTTCATGGCCTCGGCGGGGATCGGCTGAATGGCGTTCCACTCAGGTGCTTTCGCTTTGCTAGGGGCTGGCTCCGACTGGGCTGAACCCGCCGAGACATTCAGCAGTTCCGTCAGTTTGTTGCAGGCCTCGACGTCGGTGCCGCCGTCCAGATAGCGCACCAGATCGATCAGATCGCCGCCCTTGTCGCCGGTGGCGAAGTCGGCCCAGGTGCCCTTCCTCAAATTGACCTTGAGCGAACCGGCGCGCTTGTCGCTACGGGTCGGATTCGGGGCGGTGTATTCCTTGCCGCCGTCCACGCGCTTGCCGTTGGCCAGCCAGTGCGACAGGACACGATCAATGTCTTTCAGTGCGGCGGCTTTTACGTCGGCGAAGCTCGGGCGTTTGGCGGTGCTGTTCGGGCGCTGGCTCATGCGTCAGCCCTCGGCAGAAACAGCGCATCATTGATGTCATCGATGAGCGCTTTGGCCATCTCGCCCAGGTACAGAGCAGGCCAACTGAAACGTTCGCCGTGGTCACTCATGGCTGCGTCGAGGTTGAGCTGGTTGGCGTGATGCTGAAGCTGCGAAACCATCTCCAGTGCATCCTCGATCGGGACACCGGCATTCACCCGAAACAGCTTCAGGTCGGTGGCGTTCACGCGGGAAAAGGTGGCGTGGCCCAGCGTGGTGGAAGCAGTCATAGCGCACCGCCTTTCTGCACCGCAGGCGTCGAGGTGGTATCGCCGTGCATAGCAAGCGTCTTGATCAGTCCGAGAGTGCCGCGCACGTCCCAAAGGACAGCGGCAATGACGTGATTGGCAAGACGCGAAGATTCGTTTTCGAAATGATCCTCAAGCAGTGTCAGCACCGAGTCAGCGCGGTCAATGGCGCAGGTGATGGCGTCGATAGGCACGCCGGCTTCTGCTGTTGGATTAACGCAGAGCAGATCTTCGGGCAGGGCAAAACTCAGGGCGTTGTTCATTGGGCACCGCCTGCGGTTTCGAGTGCGCGGGCTTTGGCCATGTGAGCGTTGTAACGGGTAAGGCGTGTAGAGAGGCTGGAGTTGGCGTGTAAAGCGGCGAGAGCCATTGCACGGTGTGCAGCGGCGCGAATTTTGGACGGATTGAGGCTGGGCATCTGGCAAAACTCCTATTGTTGAGGAGCTGCCACACTTCGTCGCCAAACGAATTAGGGTGGCAGCTGTGCGCAGGTTGGCGAACCGGGACAATAGGAACCCGGCAGACCCGAAGGTCTCCCACGCACAGCCACCATAAAACGGGAATGCGGGCACAAAAAAAGCGCCTGCAATCGTAATGGGGGCGCCTGTGCGCCTATTGTAGATCGGGTCGCCAAACCCGGTCGCTGATTTTGCAGCGACGGCCAGAGAGTAACGTCCGTTTTTCGAAAGTGCAACTGCGCTGATGGCTTGCGGATTACTTAACTGCGGCATAAATTGTTCGGGCATGTAGATTTACCTCAACGCCTCCGGATCGCACCCGGAGGCGTTTTCGTTTCAGGCATGGGCTTCCCAGCGCAGGGAGAGCAGGGGCAGAAATTCGCCGCTGAGCATGGAGCGGGCATCTTCGTAGGCTTGCCTTTGCTGGCCTTCGTCGACGATCACGGCGCCGGTCTTTTCGCAGTGGAGGGATAGGGCGCACCAGGTGCCGTCGGCCCAACTCAGTACGCTGACCACACGGCCCTGTTTGTCCTGCTGGCTGCGGTAGCGCTCAAGGCGCTGCATCAGGCGGGTTGAAAAGCCGATCCGACGCAGCACGGAAAAGGGATGCATCAACGCATTGTTGGCGGTCTGGCGACTCATGCGGCCACCTGATCGCGTGCTTCGATGCGGCTGCGTGCCCATGCCTGAATTTCAGACAAAACCCAAGCAACAGGTGCGCCGCGAGCGGTGCTGTTGCTCAGTTTGACGGGCTGGGGAAAGGCGCAGTCGGGACGCTGCATGAGCTTGTAGATAGTGGAACGCTTCATGCCCACAATGCCCTCAACTTCAGGCATGCGGATCAACGTCGAAGATGCATCGAACAGTGGGCTTGAAGATCCAGGAATAAGGCGGGGAAGTTCGGTGATAGAAGCTTTCATAGGTCTTGCTCTCAACAGGTTAGGACTGAGAGCAATGATCTAGAAATGGGCCAGCGATAAGCAGTTCACTTCCAATTGAAATCCAATTGAAATTTCAGTTACAGCACGAAATTGCGTTTGAGAATGGCCTCCACGCTTTTGCGAGTCAGGGCCTTTTCGATCTCGAGGGTGACCCACTCAGGGCGCTGATTGAGTGGTTTAGCGACTTCACGTTTCAGCCAGGCATGCACGGCCGTTTTGACGTTCCGTTCCGGCATGCCTTTCGCTAAATAGTGCTCACCTTGCTTAACGATTGCAGCGTCTCGGGCGCGAATGTCCTTACTACGCTCCATCCCGCTGATGATGCCGCCTTTACTGCGGATAGCTTTACTCATCGCCTGACCAGCGACAGGCGTCAGTTCATCATCAATCAAACAGGGCAGGGTAGTGATCGGCTCCAGATGGAAGACATACTCGTCGAGTGCCTGGGTGCGCTGATTCGTATCGACCTGAGATTCTACAAACTGGCAATAAAGATCCCATGGCCAATCGGCCGGTATTTCCGTGATATGCAACCAGACCGCTTTATCGGCGGCGTGCATCCAGTCGCTTATAACCCCCAGCGCTTTGACAGCACAGGCCATGATGTAGGCAGCATGTGCCTCGCGATCCGAGGCCGAGTAGCAGTTGCTGTATTGACGAACCCAGTGCGCGAGGCGCGCTCTGTTGTCCGTAGAGGCGTACTGGAAAATGGTGTCTTCGTGCATCGTTGTCTTGATGCACATGCTGCTGAGATCGCTATCGATGCCCTCGCTCTGGATGCGCAGGCAGCACTGATCGATCAAGTAACACACATCAGCGAGCTGTTCACGGCAGAGCTCATAAAGCGGCTGCGCGGAGAGATAATCGATCAGGCCGATAGTAAACGGTGAATGCAAGGTGGGTTGGTGATCAATCATCGCCAAGATCCCCCAACATGTAGCGCACGATCCCACGCCCTGCGTTTTGCTGGCGTAACCAGCGAGAATCGCGCTTTAGTCGCGCGCGCCGAACGCTAGCCCGCAGCAAGCGTGGGTTGAGTTGGGCGTTACACGCTAGAGAGGCGTTACATGGGGTGTACGTAAAGTCGCTCAAACGTGTAACGGGTGGGAAAGCCAATGAAACCGGGTGTTTGGCCGGGGTCGTTACACGAGTAACACCCGTAACATGGATTTTGGAGGGGGGCGGGACGGGCTTACTCATACCGCTTTTCCAAATTGCCCCTTGATAACCTTTTCACTTGCAAGCGCATCGAGGTGATCCGCGTACCACTGCATCATCTTCACTCGCTGCTCAAGGTATTGAGCCTTGTTGTACACCCCGGAGATTCCCTCTTCTTTATGAGCAAGCTGCGCTTCGACATGTTCTTTCGGCCAGCCGTGCTCCCTGAGCAGAGTACTAGCGGTATGGCGAGTGCCATGACCAACCAAGCGCCCCTTGTAACCAATTGTCGCAAAGACTTTGTTGATGGTGTTTTCACTAATGGTCGGGTTTTTAGCACCGACTCCGGGGAACAGCCATCGACTGCGCCCGGTGAGACACTGGAGCTCTTTGAGGGCGGATAGTGCCTGCTTGGGAAGCGGGCACACGAAGTCCCTGCGCATCTTCATCTTCGCGGCAGGTGTCGTCCAGATCGCTTTATCAAGGTCAAACTCTTTCCATTCAGCTAAGCGAACCATCCCAGGTCTCGATGCCGTCCATATGCAAAGCCATGCGGCAGTTCGGGCCGTCAGTCTGCTGGGGGTGTTTTTCAGTGCGCCGAGAAACTCGCCAAGTTCAGGTTCTAGCAAATGTGGATGCTGCTGAGTCTTGGGTGCTTTAGCGGCAATATCGCGAAGGCGACTGCCTGGGTCATTTTCGGTCAAGCCTAAGCCAATGGCTCGACCGAAGATCTGATTGATCCAGGTGCGACACTTTTCCGCGACATTGTGAGCATCCCTAGCTTCTATGGATGCTTGGAGTTCTGCGCAATCTGTGCGGGTAATTTCGTCGAGGGGTTTGTCCCCCAGCGCTGGGAGGATGTCCTTGTCGAGGTACGTTCGGATCTTATTGAGGGTAGAAGCGGCAAGACCCTTTTCTTCTTTCGCTTTGAGCCAAGCGTCAGCAGCAGCCCTAAAGGTTCGGGTTTTCGCCGCATCGATAGCAGCTTTTGCAGATCGTTTTTGTTCGAGGGGATCGGCACCGCTACTCACTACTTTGCGTAGATCAGCAGCTTTGTCCCGTGCCAAAGCTCCACTTACTTCCGGGTAACCCCCCAGTCCCATCCATGCCCAATTACCTGTCGGACGTTTGTAACGGAGCTGCCAAGATTTGCCACCATCCGGTTTGACCCTGAAGTAGAGGCCGTTTCCGTCCAGTTCCCGGTATTCCTTTGATTCTGGCTCCAGCCCCGCAAGTGTCGTGTCTGCGAGAGGGCGGCGCTTGATATCTGCGCGCTTCATCCTTGTATCCCAAAGTTCGGTATTTTTCTCAGGATACAAGCAGGGATACAGGGATACAACGTATAGGGGGAGACAGGGGTAGATAGACAGGCACAAAAAAACCGGCCTAGTGGCCGGTTTCTTTGGGTCTGAGAGGCTGGTAGAGACTCTCAGATACTGCTATGTGGTGCCCCGAGGGAGACTCGAACTCCCACTCCTTTCGAAAACGGATTTTGAATCCGCCGCGTCTACCA
>Ga0065714_10002598_pt1 | contig 19522 bp, 17 predicted proteins | sample MisRhiReplicate2_FD_59101 | JGI IMG/M metagenome (GOLD analysis project Ga0065714, IMG submission 59101) | Miscanthus rhizosphere microbial communities from Kellogg Biological Station, MSU, sample Rhizosphere Soil Replicate 2: eDNA_1 v2... | ecosystem: Host-associated > Plants > Roots >...
AATTACGCGTACCATAGTTTGGCAGAATATTTCACTTGCCATGATTGTGAAGATAGCCGTTTTAATTCTGGGTGCCGGAGGCGTGGCCACTTTATGGGAAGCTGTGATAGCGGATGTTGGCGTTGCGCTACTTGCTATTCTTAACGCGGTAAGAATTCAGAATATTAGATTTTAATGGGGGGTAGCTAAAATACTATCTGATTATGCTCGTCGTCATCCAGAGTTCATCTCAGGATCCCGCAATAGCTGTTTAAAACCTACTTAAACGAGATTCTGAGATGAACTTAGAACGACGACTTTACTTTTTAAGCTCTCTCTTAATCATTAGTTCTATTTTTTTTCAAAAATTAGCAAAAACATTAAAAATATTGCGCAACGGTTTGTTTTGCTGTTTAGATGGTGTTTTTTGCCTTTTCTTACCTCTTTTGTTAGAAACTTTTACACTACCTATTAGGTTTTTATTGTAAATATTAGGTAATTTACATTAACACATAGAAGCCAAATATTGTAATGTCCTTATGAAATTTTTTCGCAACAAGAAGCTATTGGTCCTGCTTGTCCTTTTCGCAGTAGTTATATTATGCTCACTGCTGATGTCTTATGATAAGAAGGTGGATTTCAATACCGAAGTAAAACCTATCATTAATAAGAAATGTATTTCCTGTCACGGTGGCGTGAAAAAGCAGGGTGGATTTAGCTTGCTTTTTCATGAAGAAGCAATTGCTGCTACTAAAAGCGGTAAACCTGCTATTATTCCTGGAGATCCTGATGGAAGTGAGCTTATCAAACGCTTATTGAGTAAAGACCCTGAAGAGCGTATGCCTTATAAGCATGATGCGCTAAACGAAGATGAAATCGATATTTTTACACGCTGGATAAAGCAAGGTGCAAAATGGGGCGACCATTGGGCTTATTTACCGGTAAAAGAGGTAGAAATACCAGATGTTAGTGGTGATTGGGCAAAGAATGATATCGATAAATTCATTCTTGAAAAACTTGATGAACAGGATTTAACGCCATCAACCGAAGCCGACAGAGCTACTTTATTAAGAAGAGCCAGCCTTGATTTGATAGGTATGGCACCCCCTAAGAAAATAGCCGATCAGTATTTAACAGCCAAAGACGGCGATAAAGCATACCAGGTTTTGGTTGATTCATTAATGGCTTCTCAACGTTTTGGAGAGAAATGGGCCTCTATGTGGTTAGATGTTGCCAGATATGCTGATACAAAAGGCTATGAAGCGGATGCAGGAAGAAACATTTGGCCGTACCGTGATTGGGTAATCCGGGCATTTAATAAGGACATGCCTTACAACCAGTTTGTTACTGAGCAAATTGCCGGAGACCTGGCGGTAAATCCTACCGATGACCAGTTCATCGCTACTGCTTTTCAACGAAATTCAATGAGTAACGATGAAGGGGGTACTAATAACGAAGAGTTTAGAGTTGCTGCCGTATTGGATCGTGTGAACACAACCTGGGAGGGATTGCTAAGCACTACGTTTGCCTGTGTGCAATGTCACAGTCATCCGTACGATCCTTTTAAACATGAGGAATTTTATGAATTCATGGCATATTTTAACAATACCCGTGATGAGGATCTTTCCTCTGAATATCCTTTGCTAAGGCAGTATAATGATTCATTACAAAGAAAATTGACCTCATTAACAGATTGGTTAAAAGTTAATGCACCTGCAGGGAAATCAGCTGAGATTCATAAATTCTTAAAAACAGGAGAACCAATTATCAATTCTGTTTCTACTGATAGCCTGCAAAATGCCATAATAGCCAATAAAAACATCGCGCTTGCCTTTAGAAACAATGGAGTAGCAAGAATTCCGGCAGTAAACCTTAACAAGGTTGATGAGATGATTTATAGATATTCATCCGGTAAACCGGGTGGAAGCATGCAGCTGAGGTTGGATAAAGCTACAGGGCCGGTAATTGCTTCCTGGAAAGTTCCTGAAGGCCCGGGGTACCGTAATCTGGCCGTGGATTTTAAAGAGCAGACTGGTATACACGATGTGTACCTAACCTATACCAATCCTACTGCTACCAATAAGGATGAGGTTGTTGTATATTTTGATTGGTTCCGTTTTTCTCAGCAGTTTCCCGGAAAAGGAAAACCTGGCTATGAAGAAAATAAAGCTATCTTCTGGTCGCTAATGGAATCCAACGGGGGATCAATACCTATTCTGGTGGAGAATCCATCGAACAGATTGCGTAAAACATTTGTGTTTAAACGTGGTGCATGGATTACTCCTGGAGCTGAAGTGCATGCCGGGGTTCCTAAGTCATTAGCTTATGCCATGCCTAAAAATGCACCGAAAAACAGAGCCGGACTTGCCATGTGGCTTACCGATAAGAAAAATCCATTACTATCCAGAACTATGGCCAATCGTTTATGGGAGCAGCTATTTGGGACAGGGATTGTGGAAACGCTGGAAGATATGGGTACCCAAGGAATGAATCCGACGCATAAAGAATTATTAGATCATTTATCCTGGCAACTCATGAACGATTACAAGTGGAGTATGAAACGGTTGATTAAGGAAATGGTGATGAGTGCAACATATCGCCAGGATTCGAAAGTTACTGAGGATACAAAAAAGAAAGACCAGTTTAACAAATATTATGCTCGTGGGCCAAGGATGAGATTAAGCGCAGAGCAGATCAGAGATCAGCACCTTTCTGTAAGTGGGATATTAAGCGCCAAGATGTATGGGCCCGGTGTAATGCCATGGCAACCAAATGGAATCTGGAACTCTCCATATAATGGTGCTACCTGGAATAGTTCAGCCGGAGAAGATCAGTTTAGAAGAGCCATTTATACTTACTGGAAAAGAACAGCTCCTTATCCATCAATGATTGCTTTTGATGGTGCACAGCGGGTAGCATGTAGTCCGCGAAGGATTAGAACCAATACACCATTACAGGCCTTGGTTACTCTTAACGATTCTGTATACATAGATATGGCTAAATTCTTTGCTTTAAGAATGAAAAAAGAGGGTGGCAAAGAAGTGAAAAACCAAATAGCCAAGGGATATGAATGGATGATGTATAAGCCTATTTCCGGTGCTAAGCTTAAAATTCTAGATAACCTCTATCTGATGGCTTTAAACGACTATAAAGTACATCCGGAAAAGGCCAAACAAATACTTGGGGGACAGCAAACTGATAAGTACCCCGAAACAGCCGCACTGGTGGTTGTGGCAAATGCAATGTTGAATCTTGATGAAGCGGTAACAAAAAACTAATTGTAATGACAAGAGATGAATTGAATGCACATCGTTTGGTAAAAGAAGCTCAGGAAACTGAACTAAGAGCTTTTACACGTAGACATTTCCTTAAAGAAAGTGCAATGGGACTAGGTGCCGTAGCTATGGGGGCATTGTTAGGTAGTTGTGGGTTAGGAGGAAAAACCGCAAGTGATATTTTATATGATCCGGTGCATCCATTGCTGCCAAAGGCACCACCACTTTTAGGTAAAGCAAAGAGTGTGATTTATCTGCACATGGCAGGTGCGCCCTCTCAGTTAGAACTGTTTGATTTTAAACCTGAATTGATGAAGATGGATGGGCAGGATTGTCCACAATCTTTACTGGCAGGTAAGAAATTTGCTTTTATTACGGGGGTACCTAAAATGCTGGGGCCGCAGGCAAAATTTGCACAACATGGCGACAGCCGTGCCTGGGTTAGTGATAACCTTCCGCATTTCTCCACCTTGGTAGATGACGTTAGTTTTTTAAAGGCAGTACATACGGATCAGTTTAATCATGCCCCTGCGCAGTTGTTAATTCATACAGGTAGTGCTCGTTTGGGTAGGCCAAGTATGGGTAGCTGGGCTACTTATGGCTTAGGTACCGAAAATCAGAACCTTCCGGGTTTTGTGGTACTTACCAGTGGAGGAAGTTTCCCTGATGCAGGAAAGAGTATCTGGGGAAGTGGTTTCTTGCCTTCAGTATACCAAGGTGTACAATGCAGAAGTGAGGGAGATCCGGTGTTGTTCATTAAAGACCCGCATGGAATGAGCCGCGACTTGCGTAAAGCGTCAATAGATGCTATCAATGCTTCTAATGAGCAGGAATACGCCGCTTATAATGATCCGGAGATATTATCACGTATATCGCAATATGAAATGGCCTATAGGATGCAAATTTCTGCACCGGAGGTCATGAACATTAATGATGAACCGCAGTATATTCATGATATGTATGGAACACAGCCAGGTAAATCATGCTTCGCAAATAATGTTTTGCTTGCCCGTAAACTGGTAGAAAAAGGGGTGAGGTACGTGCAGTTATTTGATTGGGGCTGGGATGCGCATGGCGATGGACCGCAAAATTCATTAAACATAGGCTTAAAGAATAAATGCCGTAGCATTGATAAACCGATTACCGCACTGTTGCTTGATTTAAAACAACGTGGTCTACTTGATGAAACGCTGGTAGTTTGGGGTGGAGAGTTTGGACGTACGCCAATGATGGAGAACCGTAACGGAGTTCAGAATCCTTATAATGGTCGCGACCATCATACCGATGCCTTTACCATCTGGATGGCCGGAGGGGGCATTAAAAAAGGCTATACCCATGGCGAAACTGATGAGATTGGATACAGCGGCATAAGCGGTAAGGTTGATGCCTTCGATATACAGGCTACCATATTAAACCAGCTGGGTTTTGATCATGAGAAATTTACCTATCCTTTCCAGGGACGTCCATTCCGTTTAACGGATGTTGGCGGCAAGATTATACATGATATTATTGCTTAATTAATTTTACTTAGAACAATTTACCGCAAATATAAATGCATCAAAACAGACGACATTTTTTAAAAACTACTGCAACGGCAACAGCTGCAGGATTATTGGTTCCACTAGGCGAAATGGCTGCAAAAGAAATTCCGCACGTTAAGGCAAAGGCAGGATACGAATTGTTATTTATGGCTACAGACTGGGGCTTTCCCGGTACTACAGATGATTTTTGTGCTGCAGCAAAAAAGGAAGGATATGAAGGGGTTGAAGTTTGGTGGCCAGGAGATGCCAAGGCTCAGGAAGCACTGTTTACAGCATTAAAGAAACATAACTTGCAAGTTGGTTTTCTATGTGGAGGTTACCAAAGTGATGCAGCAGCTCATTTAGAAACCTTTAAGAANAATCTGGATGCAGCCACTGGGAATAGCTTTCAGAAGCCGGTTTATGTGAACTGCCATTCTGGAAAGGATTACTTTACTTATGAGGAAAACAAACTATTTATAGATTATACAACAAAGAAAACCAAGGAAACCGGTGTTCCGNTTTATCATGAAACCCATCGTGGCCGAATGCTTTACGCTGCACCTGTAGCGAGAAAGTTTATAGAGAAAAATCCTGATTTACGATTAACTCTGGATATATCGCACTGGTGTGTGGTACATGAAAGTTTACTTGGAGATCAGAAAGAAACAATTGATATTGCCTTAGAAAGGGTAAGCCATATTCACTCCAGAGTTGGGCATCCGCAGGGAGCACAGGTTAACGAACCAAGAGCACCGGAATGGGATAGCGCTGTAAAAGCACATCTTGCATGGTGGGATAAGGTGATTGAACGTAAGAAATTGAAAGGCGAAAGAATGACAATTCTAACGGAGTTTGGACCTGCTGATTACCTGCAAACTTTACCATATACCCGACAACCGGTAGCGGATCAGTGGGCGATAAATGTTTATATGATGAACCTGCTGCGTAAGCGTTATCAATTGTAAGTAATGGTGTTATTATCAATTCCAGACTTTATCGGTCGGTTTCANCCCATCCTTGTTCACTTACCTATAGGTATTCTATTGTTGGGCTGTCTTTTTCAACTATTAACCATAAACCCTAAATTTTCAGGGGTAAGGCCAGCAGTACCGCTAATTTATTTGTTAGGAGGGTTGGGTGCAGTTTTTTCTTCGGTTAGTGGTTATCTATTGTCGCAAAGTGGCGATTATGATGGCAATATGGTCGATATACATCAATGGCTGGGCATTAGCGTTTCAATTATCTCGCTAAGTGTTTATGCAATGTATAGAAAGCAGGTAAGTGAGACTTCGTTGAACTTAGTAGCTGTAGTTTTAGTTGTTCTGATTACACTTACAGGGCATTATGGAGGCTCTTTAACTCATGGATCTGATTATATTAGTTCTGCCTTAAAGGATGACGGGAAAGGAAAGGCCGCTATACCCCCTGTAGCAAATGTGCAACAGGCGATGGCTTATACCCACATGATACAGCCCTTGCTGCAAAATCGATGCTATAGCTGCCACGGTGCAGAAAAACAGAAAGGAAAACTGAGACTTGACGGTAAGGATTTCATATTCAAAGGAGGTGAGGATGGTAAAGCTTTGGTACCGGGAAGTGCAGAAGAAAGCGAGTTGATTAAAAGATTGCTGTTGCCACCTACTAATGATGATCACATGCCTCCTAAAGAGAAGCCGCAATTAACTCCCGAAGAAATTGCATTGCTGCAATGGTGGGTGCAACAAGGCGCAGATTTTAATAAGAAGGTACAGGATTTAAAACAATCAGAAAAGGATAAAACGTTGTTGTTAAGTTTTCAAACTGGAGCAGCTAAAAAGGAAAATAAGGTAAGTGATGTTCCTGCAACTGAGGTTTCTAAAGCCGACGATGCAGCACTCCAAAAACTTAAACAAGCTGGCGTGGTGGTTATACCGGCAGTGGGGAGCGGCAATTATTTATCAGCCAGTTTTGTTACGGCAAAGGCAGATGTTGAGGTATTAAAACTTTTAGAACCTTTAAAGAAACAGCTGATTTGGCTTAATATTGCCAACACTGCTCTCGATGATAAAGGAATGGAAAACATTGCTAAACTCGATAACCTGATTCGCATTAATTTAAGCAGAACTAAGGTTACTGATAAAGGAGTTACATTACTTAAAGGCATAAACCATTTGCAGTATGTAAATCTTGTAGGCACAAAAGTAACTGCCAAGGGTGTACAGGAACTTAAGCCACTAAAAGAATTAAACAGCATTTATCTTTATCAGACTGCGGTAAGCAAAACTGATGAAGCTTTGCTTAAGAAAGTATTTGCTAAGGTAACGCTTGATTTTGGTGGCTATGTTGTGCCAATCCTGGAAAAGGATACCACTGAGGTGAAGTAGCCCCCTATATTAAACTTATCAATTTGCAATTTACGCTGCAAATTGATAAGTTTAATATAGCATGAGTATAAAGGCACCTGTTCATTTCATTTTAGTGTTGTTGTGTCTTTTGCCATGTTTTGGCAAGGCACAATATCAATTAAAGGATGAAATTAGCCGGTTTGATAAAGACCTGCCTAAATTAGCGCTGCAGGGTATTAAAATAAATGACAAAATCATTAAAACCAATAACCCCAATATTGAGCTAAAAAAGGGGGAGACAGAACTGGAACTGCTTTTTTCTTTACCTACTCAGGTTGACAAGCGGAAAGTAATATATCGTTACAAATTTAAGGGCGAAGATAAATGGAGTTACCTCGGCAATAAGGCCGAACTGTCGTTNAAACATCTTATCCCCGGAGATTACCATTTGTTAATTCAGGCNGGTAACAATATGGATAACTGGCAATCTGAGAGNTTAGTTGTTAATGTGTATTTGCCTGCTCCATTTTATAAAACCCAATGGTTTTTGTTCCTCATGTTTGGCTTAATTATAATGGGGATAGTTTATGTTTACAGGTATTTATTTAAGCAGCATAAAATAGAAGAACAATACAGACAAAAGCTTAAAGATGCTGAAATGCAGGCGCTGAGGTCGCAAATGAACCCGCATTTTATGTTTAATACACTTAATTCTATTAATAGCTTTATTATTGAGCATAAAATTGATGAAGCCAGCGAATACCTCACCACATTTTCTAAATTGATGAGGAATATACTGGACAATTCCAAACACACTGCCATATCACTCGATAAGGAACTCGATACCTTAAAACTTTATCTGAACCTTGAAGCTGCCCGATTAGAACATTGTTTTGATTACAGGATTAAGTTCAATAAAGATGTTCATCCCGAATCATTAAGGGTTCCTCCGTTAATCTTGCAGCCCTTTGCAGAGAATGCCATTTGGCACGGACTAAGGAATAAGGAGGGTAAGGGACTTTTAGAGGTTTTAATTGAACAGCGTAATGAAAGTATTCTGCATATCACCATAAAAGACAATGGCATTGGTAGAGATGCCGCTGGATCATTTATGGCTAGCCAGTTTAAGCATAAATCTTACGGGGTTGACATTACCTCGAGCAGGTTAAAATTGCTGAGCAGTGATAGCCAAATTGTAATTGAAGATTTATTTGAAGGGGATAAAGCAGCGGGTACTGCTGTTCATATTTACCTAAACATGATTTGATAAACCTGTAAAATGATGTTTTATTAAGGCAACCTCTTAAGAGTTAGATACTACCGTTCGCAAATTATTTTTCGTGTTTTAAAAATTAATCAATTAATTTTAAGGGAAAGGACTAAAAATTGTAGATCTAAAGTATCTAAATATGAACGCAATCAGAGCTATTATCGTTGATGATGAAAAGCATGGTATCATAACCCTTCAACATTTACTGAGTCAGTGCTGTAAAGAAGTTGAAGTGGTGGCGACTTGTCAGAAAAGTGCGGAGGCTAAAGTGATTATTGAAGACAAACAACCGGATATTGTTTTTATGGACATAGAAATGCCGGTAATGAGTGGTTTGGACGTTTTGGAACAGTTTGATGCGTATCATTTTCAAACCATTTTTACTACTGCTTATGATCAGTATGCAATTGCCGCATTGAGGTTAAATGCCCTCGATTATTTACTAAAGCCAATAGATAAAACGGAATTAAGAGATGCAGTAGATCGGTTTTTAAACAAAGAAACGGTTTCTTCTAAACGACAGTTTCAAATGGCTAAGCATTTTACACAAACCAGAATTATGGATACACTGGCACTTTCCAGTAGTAAAGGCCTTCATTTTATTAAAATAAAGGATATGGTGTATCTGGAAGCCACCAGTTGTTATACCAATATTATCATGCAGGATGGGCAAGTTCATTTGGTAAGCAAAACACTTTCGTCATTTGAAGAGGCGTTGAGCGATCATTCTTTTTTTAGGGCGCACAAGTCTTTCATTATCAATCTGGATTATATAAAACACTATATCCGTGGCGAAGGTGGGGAAGTAATTATGACCAATAATACCACCATCAACCTAAGCAGAACTAAAAAACAGGAGTTCCTGAATTTCTTTACTAAGATCTAGTTTAACAAGTAGTGGCTTTACAAAACGGGTTGCAGGATAATTGATTTAAGGTTAAATAAAGGCTTGCCATTGGTATCTGGACTTAGCTTTATGGTGTAAAGTCCGGGTTTGTCTACTGAAACAATAGCTACAGGGTGCTTAATAAATAACAAGGGTTTTCCTGAGTCAAACTCTGATGTTCTTAAGGTTTGAAACTTATAAGTTTTGTTGTTAAAGCTCATTAAACCTTCTTGTTTACTGTTTTCCTGAGGGCAGGAGTATTCCAGTAGTATTTTATAATCACCAGGCTCTGTCACAGAAAACTTAAAGGTTGCTTCATCTTCCGGTTTGCTCATGTTTGTAATACAGGTGGTATGTTTCCAGTCTCCAAAATAGTGGCTGTAGGTGAGCGATTCTATTTTTGCTGCACCTTTTACTTCTGCATTTACGGCGTCAATGGTATTAAAATCATATTGTAAAGAAACCTGAGGCAATGAAGCTGAGTAGCCATCATTAAGTTTGCCATTAAACTGTACCGCAAGCACGGTATTGTGATCGTTTAAAGATTTAGGCATATCAATGATAATATCGTTGCCCTGTTTGACCCATTTAACAGGTTGTTTTGTCGCCAGCTGATACACTTTTGTAATGGCTACATTGATGCCCGGAATGCTTATTTTTCCGTTTCTTGGGTTGTTCAATACATGAAGGAACAATTTACCCGGAGCAGAAGTTGTGACGCCCCAGGGTTGCGCCGGAATTAAGCCATAAGTAGTCCCGTAAATGCTTTCTCCATTTGCTTGTAGCCATTTGCCGGTTTCTCTCAAGTATTTTACCGAATAAGGAGGGATATTTCCTTCTCCATCCGGACCAACATTTAGCATAAGATTACCCCCTTTTGAAGCTACAGTTGCAAGCAGCTGAATGATCTCTTTAGGAGATTTAAAATTCATATCATGAGTAATGTATCCCCATGAGTCGTTGTGGGTGTATATAGACTCCCAGGCACCCTTAATTGGCGTTGCGGGAACCTCCGAGTCGCCAAAGGTACGGTAATCGCCCAGGCCTTGCCCAACGCGACTGCTAAATAAACTTTTGGGTTGCAGTGCGTGCATACTGTCAACCAGTTCCTGGGTTTGTTTTTTGTTTAAGCCACCGGGCATGTCAAACCAAACTATACCCAGGTTTCCGTAATTGGTTAGCAATTCTTTTAGCTGCGGAATAGACTTTTCTTTATAGTATTTTAGGTAATCTTTTTTCGATTCGTCGAAATCCCAGTTATTGCCACCGCCGTTAAGCTCGTGCCAGTCCAGAAACTGTGAGTAGTAAAAGCCAAACTGTATGCCTCTTTTTCTTGTGGCTTCAGAGAGTGCTTTCATCGGATCTTTCCCATAGGGAGAGGCCTTTACGATATTAAAATCGCTTATTTTTGAGTCGTACATTGCAAAACCCTCATGATGTTTTGCCGTGATAACCATGTATTTAATACCTGCATCTTTTGCCAGATCTGCCCACTCGTCGGCATTAAATTTTACAGGATTAAATTCTGCAGCAACCTTTGCATAATCGGCAGCCGAAACTTTTGCCTGATACATTAACCATTCGCCACTGCCATAATAGTCTTTTCCATTCCATACTCCGCCAAGTTTAGCGTATAAACCCCAGTGAATAAACATGCCGAATTTTGCTTCTTTAAACCATTTTGTATTCGGGTTTTCTTGTTCATTGGCCTGTTTGTCCCATCTTTCAATGTCTTGCGCCATAGCTGTGGTAAATGTTAAAACAGATAGGATGCCCGAGGCGATCATTACTTTTACAGTTCTCATGAATACTTCAATTACTGAAATGGTTTATTATTTGGTTAATGGATAGCTAATTTAAGTGTTATAGGCTGGGAATGTTGTTCATTAATGGCTAATGATTAAACAATTTTGGCTTAAGGTTGTCATTGTAGTTATTATTGCTTTTTTCGTAACTTGGTAGTTGAGTAAACGCAGACGATAAAACTGAACTTATATGGAACAAATTAGCGCTAAAAGAGGTAATTGGTTGGTCGTACTAGGCTTTATCGGAGCTTGGTCTGCACTCATCGCACAGTTTTACTTGAGTATGCAAAACAGTATTGTGCCTGTTGATGAGTCAATTATCAGGTATTTCAGCTTTTTTACTGTGCTAACGAATATCCTTGTCGCGGTATGCTTTACGTTTCTTTTGTTGAAGAAAGAGTTGGGTAGTTTCTTTACAAAACCAAGTACACTTACGGCCACGGCGGTTTACATTACTGTGGTGGCAATAATCTATAATTTGATATTAAGGTTTACATGGGAGCCTAAAGGATTGCAATTGGTTGTCGATGAATTGCTTCATGCGATTGTACCTCTTTTATTTGTGGTGTATTGGTTGATGTATGTACCCAAGGATTCTTTAAAATGGAGAGACACTTTTAGCTGGCTTATTTATCCTTTTATTTATTTGATGTTTATCTTATTTAGAGGATCAGTATCCGGATTTTACCCTTATCCGTTTGTAGATGTGGTAAAATACGGATATGAAACAGTTTTTGTAAACTGTTTTTATGTAATGCTTGTGTTTTTAGGACTGTCTTTGTTGTCAATATGGATAGGGAGCAGGGCGAGATAGCCAGTATCTCGCATTTTCATCCTACCTGGTAATTAGTCCTCTATATTTTTGCATTGCAGCAATNTTTGGATCGTGACCACGAAAATCTCTAAACAGTTTGCCATAATCTTCTGTATTACCTCTTGAAAGGATCATATCGCGGAAGCGTTGTCCNTTAGCTAAGGTTAAGCCACCGTTTTCTTCGAACCAGGAGAAAGCATCNTGATCCAGCATTTCTGTCCACAGATAGGCGTAGTAGCCNGCTGCATAACCATTTCCCCATATGTGNAAGAAGTANCTTGAGCGATAGCGAGAAGGTACATAAGATAAATCAAGGTGTGTTTTTTGTAGNGCAGAAATTTCAAATTTATCTGCATCCTGTAGTGGATCTGTTGCTGATAACTTATGCCATTGCATATCAAGGGCAGCTGCAGCTAGAACCTCTGTTAAGGCATAGCCTTGGTTAAATGTCCCGGCTTTTTTAATCTTATCCACCAATGCTTGTGGCATAGGCTCACCTGTTTTATAATGAACTGCATAATTTTTGAATACCATTGGGTTTAGTGCCCAATGCTCATTAAACTGTGAAGGGAATTCGACAAAATCGCGGGCAACATTGGTGCCTGATAATGTTGGATACTGCTGATTAGCGAAGAAACCATGTAAAGCATGACCAAATTCATGGAACATGGTAGTTACATCATCAAAGCTAATTAATGCAGGTTCGCCGTCTGCCGGTTTAGTAAAGTTGCACACATTAAAAATTACAGGCTTAGTGCCTAGCAGTTTAGATTGGCCAACCATATTGTCCATCCAGGCACCGCCAGATTTATTGTCGCGTTTAAAATAATCACAGTAAAATAAGCCAATGGTAGATTTGTCTTTATCAAATAGCTCATATACCTTAACATCTTTGTGGTATACCGGAAGATCTGTACGCTCCTTAAAAGTTATTCCATAAAGTTGTGTAGCAGCATAAAATACGCCATTTATGAGTACTTTGTTTAACTCAAAATAAGGCTTGATCTGATTTTCGTCAAGGTCGTATTTTGCTTTACGAACCTGCTCTGCATAATAATTCCAGTCGTAGGCTTCCACTTTAAAACCACCTTTTTGCTGGTCAATTACGGCCTGGATATCCGCGGCCTCAATCCTGGCTTTTGCTGTTGCAGAGGGTACGAGTTTATCAAAAAAGGTTTCTACTGCTGCAGGAGTTTTAGCCATTTGGTCCTGCAATTTCCATGTTGCATAATTGGGAAAGCCCATAAGTTTTGCTTTCTCCGCGCGGATTTTTGCTATTTCTACAATTGCTTTTCGGGTGTCATTTGCATCATTGCGTTCTGCGCGATTCCAGGAAGCATCAAACAGCTTTTGTCTGGCAGCACGGTTAGAGAGCATTTGTAAAGATGGCTGCTGAGTTGTGTTTTGTAGGGGCAACATCCATTTGCCATCTAGTTTATTTGCTTTTGCAGTCTGGGCAGCAGCAGCAAGTTCCCCTGCTGATAAGCCTGCAAGCTCCGACTTGTCGTTTACTACCAACGCACCGGCTTTGGCCGCGGCAAGCAACTGATTGGAAAATTTTGCACTTAAAGATGCCTCCTGTCCGTTCAGTTTTTTAAGATTTGTTTTATCTGCATCTGAGAGTTTGGCGCCTGCTAAAACAAATGTTTGGTATTGATATTCTATTAACCGTTTTGATTCGGGATCTAATTTTAACTGATCTCTTGTGTTATAAATGGATTCTATTCTTTTAAACAATGCAGAGTTGAGTAGGATTGCATCTTGGTGAGCTGCAAGTTTAGGTGCAATTTCCTCTTGTAATTTCTGAAGGTCATCATTGGTATTTGCACCGGTAAGCAAGCCAAATATTCGGTTAACTCTTATCAGCATTTCGCCTGATTTCTCCATTGCTACCAAGGTATTTTCGAATGTTGGCGCCTCGGTATTGTTTGCAATTTTAAGGATCTCTTCTAAATGAACCTTCATGCCTTCTGCAAATGCAGGCTTAAAATCGGCATCTTTTATCTGATCAAAATCTGGAGCCTGATAAGGCAATTTACTTTGACTAAGAAAAGGATTTGATGGTGATAAAACTGTGTTGTCTGCTGTAGATTTTTTACCCTCATTTTGGCAAGAGGTGAGAATTGCAAGCATTGCAACCAAAGGAACCTTTAAAGATGTTTTCATGCAGTTTTTTTATTTGTTGATCTAATGTACGTAAAATCATTTTTTTCTGGTCTTAAAAACGCGTAGGCTTTTGATCTGGTTTTATTAGGGATTCATTCGGCCCCGGTGGAACGAAGTCCGAATAAGATGCCTTTAAGGTAATGTGAGAGAGGACTATATCTAGTTTCTCCTCAAATGTGTGTTTTGACATAACTAGTGAACCCCAAAAATTTTTGTCCAATTTTTGGGGTTCACTTCATTATCGATACAGACGTTTCTTTTATAAAAACTGGTGATGGTTATTTTTTAAATTCTTTTAAATCAACAATTCTATCGCTATCATTTGATATTAAAAACGAAATACCTTCTTTAGTTCTATCCCATTTGAAGTTCTCTGTAATCCAGGTAAATAGTTCATTCCCAGTTGCTGCTGGAATTGTTTTTATTGGTTGATTATATGTTTTTCCGGTAGGGTAGTGCACCTCAAAAAATGACTTGGCGCATAAGAATGCAAGCGTTTGCTTGTCAGGAGATTTTAACATAAATTCACCTTGGATTCTTTCATCTTCATTTTGTCTTTTGATTAAGAAAACTTTAGCGTTCACATTGGTAACAAAGAAGTCGTTATTAACAACATAACCGTCTCTTCCAACTTTGGTAATACCTTTGGTGTATTTTTTATCATCNGCACCTTTAGAGGCTCTGTACAAGCTAATTATTTCTGGTTTTTTATCGGTAATTGTAATTAGATAAACNGGAGCCTGAAGGCCTGAGTTGTCAGCAAGTTGCACTAACAAAGTAGTTTTTTGTGTGTTTACGTATTCTGCTGAAGAAAATTTCCCATTTGCAGAAGCTTTATCATCTGGGTTTGTTTGGATTTGAATAACCGTATCCATGTATTTTACACTAAACAATTCTGTAGCTTCTTTTTTATCGCCTACGGCATTGATAAGCGCTAAAGTATCACCTCTGGTTTCAGGATTATAGTTAAACTTTTCTGTAGCGGCTAATACTCTTGGAGTGTAAGTCGCAGTGTTTTCTTTGTTGCCTTGGCAAGCAGTGAAAACAACGGATGCTAAAAGGGCATAAAAAATACTTTTCATAAAATTTTGAGATAAGAGGAATATTTGGTTAAAGCAAAGTTAAATTCTGATATTAAATATCCAAATATAACTTGGTAACATTGATATGAATAAAATATTTTTATGTTAAAATGTTTAATACTTTTACAGATACCTAAAAAGGCATTAATGAAAAGTATAATTCTATTTTTGGCTGTATCGTTATTTAGTTTAACAGTTAATAGTCAGATATTGAAGCCCGTGAAATGGAGCTATGCTGCAAAAAAAACTTCTGCAACTGAAGCTGTAGTATATATAAAGGCTTCGTTAGAAGGTAACTGGCATATCTATGCGCTAAACATACCAAATGGGGATCAAATAAAGACAACTTTTACTTTCGCTCCGCAAAAGACATTTAAGTTGAAGGGCAGAACCTTAGAGCCTAAGCCCATCACTAAATTTGAAAAGGCATTAGATATAAATGTAAGCTACTTTGAGAAATCTGTAGTGTTTACTCAGAATGTACAGCTTTTGGCCTCTAGTGCCGTAGTAAAAGGAGAGGTGGAGTTTATGGCTTGTAATGATCAGCGATGTCTTCCGAGAGAGACCATAAAGTTTTCTATACCGGTAAAGTAAGTCTGATATTTTAGAAAAAACAGATAGCGATAATATTAGTTATCTTATTTCTTTCTTTGGAGCAAATGTCTTGATGACAAGAAACCATGCTCCGATGGAACATAGAAATCCTACTGCCGCAAAGATACTTTTGTCTGATTGCAATGATTTCATGAGCTGAACGAAACTAAAAATAATAAGAGGCAACATGATTAATGATGTTGAAATTATGATCGCCATTTTATTTTTCATATTCATATCTTTTTAACCGCTTTTAACAAAATAGATCCCGTAGAGATGGGTAATATACCACAATTATTTCCAAATAGCATATTTCAGGTTATTGGTTTAATGTTGCTTGGCTTTCTGATGACTACTCCCTTGGTTTTTCTGTTTAATCATTATTTAAAGGATTTTGATAATGAGATTGAAAGCACTTTAATATTTGTTTTTCTTTACGGAGTATTCACTCATAAGACATACTTCGCCTTTTTTGATTAGATAGTGAATTATCAATAACGCTAAGAGTAATTATAATGACTCCACAAAGGTAAGGCTTGTTACCTCAACACATTTCAATAGGTCAGATTTGGATAATATTCTGCAAGGCTTTCAGCCTGGCTTCCCTTACTCATCCATTAGATTTTGGGAAATAAGTGTATATTACATTATATAAATCGCTCAAAATGAACAGACTATTGACAGTCCGAAACAAGCATCGTTAAGAGTGGGCTTAATTAAACGTTAAGCTTGAACAGAAACATCGTCACCTTATGATCCATAAATAACTATGAATAAACTAATAATAATCAATCTTCTTTGCTTATTCAACTTTTTGCTCTTGCTATCCTTTAAGGAGCTTAAAGATACTGCTATAGGTAAACCTAAAATAGAAGCAGGTACCGCTAATATCACCGGCAAAATTAGCAGTCCAAATGAAAAACATAAGAATAACGGTTTTGTGGATATTTTCGTTCCACATCCAATTTCGGGAGAGATCTCTAAATATAAAACTGTTATTGACGAATCAGGTAAATTCTCTATAGTCGTTGATGTGGAAACAGACATTTCGCTGATTGGTTTATATACTAGTGTAAAGCCATATAATTCTCTTCTTGTCAAAGTAAAAAGCGGAGAAGTAACCAATATCGATATCACTTACAGCCAGAACCTTGATATTGAAGACGTGCAAACTGAGCCTGAAATGAATAAATATCAAATGATGCGAAGCTTACCGATAATAAATCAAATGCTTGGCGTTTACGATGACATACCTGAACCGCAGATACCTCTGTATAATAAGAGCCCTGAAACCTTTCTAAACCATGTCAACACAAGGGTATCCGAGAAATTGGAAATCTTAAACAAGGATTCATTGCTATCAAGAGAAATAAAAGAAATTCTGGCTAAAGATTTTCGGATATGGAATTACAGGGTGCGTGCCTTTGATTACGAAAGGTCGATGATATTTAATTACAGAAATATAGTTAAGGATACTACTACAACGCCTAAGATGCAAAAGATTGACAAATCCTATTTTGGTTTTTTGAAAGATTTCGATCTTAATAACCCTCAATATCTGATTTGTTCAAGTTTCATGGATTTTCAAAAGGAAATTCTAAAGAATGATATATTAGCAATACCGAAAATAGCTGAGCATGATATTCCCTCCTGGATCGTTAGTGTGAAAACTATCTTATCGAATTTAGTTGGATTTAAAGATGGTCAATACTATGATATTTTAGCTGCTAATGCTTATGGCAAACAGCTGACTGAAGAAGTAACTCCGCTTACAGAAAAACAAAAAAAGAATATAGCAGATTATTGGAAAGAAGGAGAGATCGCAAAAATACTATTGCGGAAAAACCAACAGGTTGTTGGATTAGACAATGCTAAATCGTCCGATGGGCAGATCAGGAAACGCCAGCCCTAAAGAACGCATTGATTTAAGCAACAATGGGGTATGCTTATCGTATGCTGCCTATCTCCAGGTCAGAAAGAGATGGGCGCGCTTTTTTAATGAACTTTCTGGGGTAAAGCTGGTTAATGTCTCAATTGTTATAGTAATTATTCTATGACTATTTATAAGGACAAACTATTTATATTTAAGCCTATACCTTATCCTGGTTGCGCTTTATTACTAGTAATCCCGTTCATATCCTTTCCTTTTAGAAAAGTTCATCATAGAAAAAGTGCCGCAGAAAAGATTGAAGACTTTACTGGATTCACTCTTATATTTAGGTGGGTCTATCTTACCTATGCAGGATTTATAATGGTTGTTGTTCCTATTCTTGTATTGCTGGTAGTTGGATTATCAATTTTCAAATCTTAAATAATAAAAATGTACGAAAACAAACCGAACGTAATGGTTAAGGAGATGCTTCCTGTTGATTGGCCTTCAGTAGTAGATATATATGCACAAGGGCTTTCTACTAAGAATGCTACCTTTCAGACAGAAGCTCCTACATGGGAGGAATGGAATAAGGGTCACATCGAAGGCCTCCGTTTTGTGGCAACAATAAATGAAATCGTAGCAGGTTGGGCCGCACTTAGTCCAGTTTCCTCGAGACCTGTTTATTCTGGCGTAATGGAAGTGAGTGTTTACATTCATGAGGATTTTAGGGGAATGGGGATTGGAAATTTTCTACTTCAGCGATTGATTACTGAAAGTGAGACAAAGAATATTTGGACACTCCAGTCTGGTATTTTTCCTGAAAATCTTAGTAGTATTGCGTTGCATGAAAAACTTGGATTCAGAAAGATCGGTTATAGGGAAAAAATAGGAAAAATGGATGGAGTCTGGCGAGATACAGTATTAATGGAAAGAAGAAGTGAAATTTAAAGTTAGTTATTACTAAATTATGATGGGTTTAATATCTTCTGCATGCTTAATATTTCTTGGTTTTATGGCAAAGTACTCAACAGGTATTGATGGATGGAGTTTTGGTAAGAAATATTCGAACTATTTTATTTTTGGAGGATTACTTCTTTTAATAATCGATTTATTATGGGTGCTTTAAGGAACGAGTCTTATTTGTGTACCCATAGCTATCGCTTTATATGAATTCAGATCTTGAAGAATTAATAATATTGAACCAAAGAAGTCAAATAGTATTTTAAGAATACTTACGGTCATAGCAATACGCTGGTTTTTATCAGCCGTAATTGATGTCTTTGCTTTGAATTAGCTCCTCTCCATCATTATTTCTTTGCCTTACTTTTTCCTAGCCGATTTCTTTTTTATCTTAGTTATAAGACTATCTAATTTTTGAAATTCGGCGGTGCCCTCATTATATACACCAGCTTTTGGATCGCCATATTTTGAAGACAAAAGCCAATCCAATTCTATGTAAGAACTGTCCACATCATGGCGTATTACCTTAAAGGCGTCTTTTAGTTCAGCAGTGAAATTAATCTTTTTGCCTTTCTTGTTTTTTTTAACAGCACTAAGTTTAGTGATAAACATTTCTTGGCTAGTTAAAACTTCTCTAATTCTCGATCTAACAAGAGTAGAATCATTTACGTGTCGATTTTTATAAGAATTTGGTGTTTTATTGAAGGCGCTTGTGGAAATAAAGAACAATAGTAGGATAGCTAATCCTAATGATGACACTTTGCCTAATTTTAAAGAATTTCCTTGAATTGAGTTAAATTTCATGATGGAGCGTTTAACTAAAGATATCAATTAATTTACTTTAAACAAAGAAAGGGATGTCGCATCCACGCACATCCCTTTTCTAACCAAATATAAACCTGTATGAACGGGTTTTACTTTAAGTTTCCGTAGTACTCTACGAATTTAGCTAATGCATTAGAATAGCCCCA
>Ga0065714_10002390_pt1 | contig 19500 bp, 15 predicted proteins | sample MisRhiReplicate2_FD_59101 | JGI IMG/M metagenome (GOLD analysis project Ga0065714, IMG submission 59101) | Miscanthus rhizosphere microbial communities from Kellogg Biological Station, MSU, sample Rhizosphere Soil Replicate 2: eDNA_1 v2... | ecosystem: Host-associated > Plants > Roots >...
TGCACTGTCCTGCAAGATTTAGTCTTGAAAAGGCCAGTCGCAAACTTGCTTCACCGGAGCGGGATGTATATATTTCCCCCTCTGCTGCACAGGCGTCAGAGCTGCCAGATCGTTATTTGACAGTCTTCAGACTGCTTCACCGCGCTACCGCCCGAATGGCGAAACTGGTAGACGCATGGGACTTAAAATCCCCCGCTCGTAAGGGCGTGCCGGTTCGATTCCGGCTTCGGGCACCAATAGTATGATTTCAGATGTTCCCGTAAACACCTGAAACCTAGAGAAACCGGCCTTATAGCCGGTTTTTTTGTGTCTGAATATCCCCGTATGTTCCTGTACAGTCCCACGATTTAGGTATACGTTTAGGTATATATCGGTTCGATATCGAGGCGTATACCTATGGCGCGCACCGTAACTCCTCTGACAGACCCCAAATGTGAAGCCGCCAAGTCCCGCGAAAAGGATTACACCCTGTTCGACGGGCAGGGGCTTTTTTTGCTTGTAAAGGCTACCGGCACCAAGGTCTGGCGCTTCAAGTATAAAAAGCCAAGCGGTAAGCCCGGTCTGGCTACGTTCGGCAACTACCCGGCTCTCACTCTGAAAGCCGCCCGCGCACGTCGAGCCGATGCACTCGAGTTGCTGGCGCATGGCCAAGACCCCATCGAGAGCGCTAAGCAAGCAAAGATCGAGGCGGCCAGTGAGGCGGGGAACACCTTTGAGGCGNTGGCCCTGGAATGGCACGCCAGCATGTCCGGAAAATGGTCGAAGGATCACGCGGTCAGGGTGTTGAAAGAGATCGAGGTCGATCTTTTCCCCATGCTGGGCAAACGCCCCGTATCCGACCTGAAAACCCGCGACCTGCTGGCCTGTCTGAAGGCGGTAGAGAAGCGCGGCGCGCTTGATGTGGTTGGGCGACTGCGCCAGCGCATCGCCGGAATCATGCGAATCGCCGTTCAGCGCNATTTCATCGAATACAACCCGGCGCTTGATCTGGTGGGGGGGACGGCCACCCGCAAGACCAAACACCGCCCTGCCTTGCCCCTTGAGCGGTTGCCGGAGTTGTTGCAACGCTGCGAGGCTGACACCGGACGACCGCTTACNTGTCTTGCTGTAAGCCTCGCTNTACTGGTGTTCATTCGTTCTAGTGAGCTGCGTTTTGCTCGCTGGTCNGAGTTCGACTTTACCCGGAGCATGTGGACGATTCCNGGCGAACGGGCACCAATCGAGGGTGTCAAGNGGTCGCACCGAGGAGCCAAGATGGGGACTCCGCACCTTGTCCCGTTGTCACGCCAGACGCTTGAGGTGCTGGAACAGATACGCCNGCTGAGCGGTCGTTTTGAGCTGGTGCTGCCAGGAGATCACTANCACTGGCGGCCAATGTCAGAGAACACCGTAAACAAGTCACTGCGCCGCATGGGGTACGACACCAAGATAGANATTTGCGGGCACGGTTTCCGCACTATGGCCTGTTCCGCGTTGGTCGAGTCCGGCCTGTGGTCGCGTGACGCGGTTGAACGGCAAATGAGCCACCAAGAGCGCAACGGCGTGCGCGCGGCCTATATCCACAAGGCTGAGCACCTGGAAGAGCGTCGGCTGATGATGACGTGGTGGGCTGACTACTTGGACGCCAACCGGGAAAAGCACATCACGCCCTATCATTTTGCAAATCGGGACATTGAAGAGGGCATTGTGATGGCGCGGGGGGGTGTAAATGGCTGAGTCAGGGACTGATCGCTGGAAGGCTGTGCCTGACGAGGATGATCCTCGGAAGCTTGTCTTGGCATGGGACCCTTCTGCAAACGATGATCTGGACGAGCTTTTCGCTCGGGTAAGGGATAGGACTTCGTCGAAAGAGGACCATGCTTTTTTTGATTTTGCGATGCTCGATCGCTTCATTAGCCGGGTTTACAAGGGCGAACAAGTCGAGCCTTGGATTCTCGAGTGGATGGCGGATACCTGTTACAAAGTATTGATGGGCGGTGCCTGGGACGAGGAAATAATCAGCCCAGGAAAAGCGGATTTACCACCCAAAGAGAAACGATATCAGCGCGATCTGGCCATTTACTGTGACGCGACGAATCTGGCGAATGATGAGCATATTGCGATCACGGACGCCCTGCAGGTGGTTTCAGAGTGGCATTCGGTTTCATACGAAACGGCGAGGGCAGCCTACTATCGATTCAAGAAGCAACTCGGGGATAGGGTTTCTAAAAAAGCGGAAGAACCCTAGAAAGATTTTACTTTCCGCGTGTGAATAATAAAGAGCGTCACCCATACGGAGGCGCTCAAATGCACCCTGCAACGACTCCCGCAAAAGCTCTAATCCGCCAGCCAGCGCTGTGTCGCTGGTTGGACCTATCCCGCTCGGGCTTGGACAAGCTCCGCAAGAAAGACCCGACCTTCCCGAAGCCGATCAAAGACGGCGACACCCGCCAGGCTGCTGCGTATTACGTCTTGGCTGAGGTGGAGGCTTGGTTACGGACCAAGATTGAAGCGAGAGACGCAGTATGAGCCATTCATCAACGTTTACAGCTTCCTGGAAGTTTCGCGTGATGGCCGCCCAGCACGTTGATTCCTTCTCGTCTCTTTATAACTGGTCCTGGCGCAAAGCCAAGCAGCGCGGGGTGTAACCCATGAAAAGTCAAAACGGCGCCAAAGCGCCGGCGGGATCGGCTTGGCTGAAATCCATGATTGGGCCCGTGGCGCTCTACCTTCTTGGCGAGCCAAATGCCGCAATGAGCAAGCCGACCGAGTTCCGATTCGGAGCGCATGGCTCTTTATCCGTCGATCTGGAAAAGGGGGTATGGCACTCGCACGAAGACGGGCGCGGTGGCGGCGTATTGGATTTGATTGCCTGGAAAACCGGCATCACAAGTTGGGCCGAGCAAATGGGCTGGCTTGAGCAACAAGGCTTAAAAGAAAAGCGGCCGGCGCCATGTCCTGAAAGTCTTGATGTCCTACCGGCCAGCCATCGCATGTCGGCTCGTTATGACTACACCGACGAAGACGGCAACGTTCTGTTTCAAGTTGTCCGCTACGAACCAAAGGACTTTCGCCAGCGCCGCCCGGACGGCAAAGGCGGCTGGGTGTGGTCGGTGAAGGGTGTGCGTCAGGTTCCCTACCGTCTGCCGCAGTTGCTGCACGCACCTTGGGGTACGCCAGTGTTTGTCGTGGAGGGCGAGAAGGACGTGTTGCGCCTAGTGTCGCTGGGGCTGGTCGCAACCTGCAATGCCGGTGGCGCTGGCAAGTGGCCTGATGCGCTCAATGAGTCCTTCGCACGCCGTCGGGTAGTGATTCTGGCGGATAACGACGAGCCGGGACATCAACACGCCGACAAGGTTTGTCGGGCACTGAGTAAGGCCGAGGCAGAAGTTCGCGTACTGAGCCTTCCAGGGCTGCCACCGAAGGGAGACGTATCCGACTGGCTGGACGCGGGCGGCACCGTCGAGCAACTGCTGCAAATGGTGGACACTCCCGGTAAACAGCAGTTCGAAGACGACGATCAGCAGTCAGTCGAGGAGCACTTCGAGCTCGGTGATGATGCTGACGAAAAGCAGAGCCAAGCTTCGCTGCTGGTCAAATTTGTGGAGCAACGCTTCGAGTTGTTCCACGATCAAAACAAGGACGTTTTCGCCAAGGACCGAACGACCGGCGAAGTGCGTGATGTAGCCTCGCTCCAGTTCCGAGATGCACTGGTTGCCGGTTTTTACTCCGACAGCGGAAAAGCACCCCGAGATCAATCGGTCCGCGAGGCGCTGAGCACTCTGGCCGGCCTCGGTCGATTCCATGGAGACCGCGAGGAGGTAAACCGGCGCACTGCTGGTGCCGCTGGAGATTATTTTCTCGACCTGGCTGTATCAGGCAGCAGCCGAGCGGTTCGCATACGGCCAGGTAAGTGGGAGATCGTCGAGTCACCTGAGGCGATGTTCGTTCGGCCTGAATCCATGCAGCCGATTCCGGCTCCAGTTCCAGGTGGATCGATCGAGCAACTTTGGCATGTGGCGAACATCCCGCGCGGCTCCCGTCTGCTGGCCCTGGCTTGGCTGATCGAATGCCTGCGTCCTGATACACCTTATCCAGTGCTGGAGCTGCTGGGCGAGCAGGGGAGTGCGAAGAGTACAACGCAAACAGCATTGCGCCAGCTTATTGATCCGAATTCCTGCCCATTGCGCAGCGCACCGAAGTCGTCGGAGGACCTATTCATTTCTGCTGGTGTGTGTGCGGTAGTGAGCCTAGAGAACGTCTCGCACTTGCCCGCAGCAACTCAGGATGCCATGTGCGTATTGGCAACCGGAGGCGGCTTTGCCAAGCGCAAGCTGTACTCGAATGCCGAGGAAATTGTTATCAGCGTGAAGCGCCCCATCGTGCTGAATGGCATATCTGCGGCAGTCACGGCGCAAGATCTGGTGGACAGAACGATCACCATCGAGACGCCGGTTATCAGCGAGCGGCTGGAAGTGACAGACCTTTGGCGGGAGTACGAAGCCGAGCGTCCGTGTTTGCTGGGGGCGCTGCTGGATATTTTCGCTAAGGTGCTGGAGTTATTGCCGCAGATGCAAATTCCCGCCGACGATCGTCCGCGGCTGGTTGAATTCGCTCGCCTCGGTATGGCTGTCGCCGCCGCAGCAGGACATGAGCCCGAGGACTTCCTGCGCGAGTTCAACGCCAGTCGGCAGGAAAGTCTGGCTCGCACCATTGACGCTAGCCCGGTAGCCGCCGCCGTAGTGGAACTGGTCGAGGCGCGTCCGCACGGCGTGACCGCCCCGGTAAAGGAGATTCTGCGTACCCTGGAACAGTACCGTCCAACCGGCTGCGATTCGTGGCCGCGTTCCGCGAAGGGGCTAGGGGACGCCCTGCGACGTGCCGCTCCAGCTCTTCGGCAGATAGGCATCGAGTGCAAGCCCCTGGGTAAATCTGGGGGGACGGTGAAGTGGGGCATCGGGAGAAAGTTATCGAAGCAATGTCCTGCAAGTCCTGATGTCCTGTCAGGCGATCACCCCGAGCAGGACATTGGGACTTGCAAGACTTCGAGTCGGCAACTATCCCCCGACACCACCAGTACTTCGTCAGACATGGTCTTCGATGAATCCGACGCGGAGGCCTTCTGATGAGAGTTATCGGCTATCTCCATGATCGTGGGTTCAGTGCCGAGGTGGTGGGCAACCGCTTAAGCGTCTCACCGTCCAGCAGGCTGACACAGGAGGAGCGCCGCTATATCAAGTTGCACCGTTTGGAGCTGATGGTCGAAGTTGTGGCCAACGATGGTGAAGCCCGCCGCAGCCACTGGACAGTGTCCGTGACAGGGTACGGTCCCTTCACAATGATCGGTGAGCCGATGACCTATACCGAAGCCTTGGTTGAAGCCCGAACGCGGTGGCCTGGCGCGCAGGTTATGTAATGTTGAGCCCGGACAACTACCGGGCTTTATTCTTTTACGCAGTTGAATGGTGATGAATTCGTTTCTATGGGTGTTCAGGAGCCTGGCGGCATTTGCTGCTATCCACGGCCATAAGGCGAGCGTTTACTGCCGGAGGCAGATTGGGCTTGATCCAATGCGGAGCCCAGCCGCACCGAGGGGCATGCAGCGTGCCTCGCCGTTGAGCATCTGGTGCTTCGTACTACGTTGCGGGGCGCGAGGGGAACGTGGTCGCTTCCAGACTGCTTGTTGATAACTGCGTTTGTTTTGGCGTAGATTTGTTCACGTCGTTCCCTTTCAGGGGCGATTTCGGGCCAGTTCGAGTGACTTGACTGGTACCGTTTTTTGCCTTTAGGCGCAGCGGACTTCCTTTTTCATACAGGAGGCCGCCGTGGCCCATAAATCTGTTATCAAACATCGTTCCGCTGCTTTCGATCGCCAAAGTGGCCGCTGCTATTACTGCGGCATTCAGATGTGGAGCGATACTCCTGAGGCCTTCGCCCGCATCTATGGCCTTTCCCTTCGGCAGACTAGGCACTTCCAATGCACAGCCGAGCATCTAGTCGCCAAGCAGGATGGCGGGAGAGACACCCGCTTCAACATTGCAGCCGCCTGCCTGCTGTGCAATCAGCGCCGCCATAAGCTCAAAAATGCACCTAAGCCTAAGGAATACAAGGCTCTAGTGCAGAAGAGGCTGAGCAAAGGTAGCTGGCACCCGCTCCCAGCAGGTACCCATTATCACCCTGATCAGCAAGGTGACCTTGGCTGCTTTGGAAAGCGTCTATCGGGAGCAGATTACTACCGGCTGGAGCCGACCTTAAGTTGACGGTGGTAACAGACTGCCAATAGCGGTCAGTGAACACCTACCCTATTCTGTTATGCAGGTACGCTTCCTAGTGTTTAGCGTCACTTATATTCTGCCTGCAAGGAATGACAATGAGACCGCCAATAAATGTCACATACCGCGCTGTTCATAAAAACACTGCGTGGCGGAAGGTGCGGGGTCATACCTCGCTAGAGAACGCGCTATCCGGTCATAAAGATGGAGCGCCTGGATTATTCGAATATCGGGCGCGAATTGACTATGAAAAGCATGGTGAGCCGCTTTATGTCGTTATCTGGGAGGACGGTGAGACCTTCGGCTTCGTAGTTAAGAAGGACAGTTCGAGCAGTGACGGTACGATGCGGGTGCAAGTGGATGTCGGTTTACTACGGGAGTACGACGCCAACGGCGGAGCAACCGTTACTGAACTGGAAGCCCACTTCTCGTCAGCAACCGTTAATCTGGGACCGCCTGCAAAAGTACCACTAAGGGAGTCTTCTATCGATCAAGCAGAGGAAGGGGCTCTTTCGCTTGGGGAGCATTTCCTGCGGGAGCGCAATGCTGCACTAGTAGAAGCAAAGAAGGCCGATGTGTTTCGTACCACCGGCCGATTAGCTTGTGAGGCGTGTTGTTTCGACTTCGCGGTGATGTATGGAGAGGTTGGGAACTACTACTGTGAGGTTCACCACATAGAATCGCTGGGTTCACGGGAAGGTAGCGAAAAAACGTCGCTCCAAGATCTCGTCGTATTGTGCTCAAACTGCCACAGCATCATTCACCGAACCCAGCCCATGTGGAGCGTTAACGCTCTCGTTACGCATTTGAAGACAACCCGGACCACGCTCCCATAATGCGGGAGCTTTGGATAGAAAATGAGGCAGTTTAGGCTCGACTGCCCGCATTGGGTCGATCTCTGCCGGTCACGACAGTCAGAAATCGACCAGAAGCGGCCGGGACAGACTAAACTCGCCAGCGTGCTTCGCTGCGACTCCAGTTTTTTGTCCTGAGTGGGAACCGAGCGTATCGGATTTACCTCCCTTCTTGCTCAATGCCCCATCTGTGCATCTCATGTCGCAGATAATTGAGTACGTGCGACATTCTCGCGCGACATCGTAAAGCCACCACCGTCAGGCCCGAATTAGTCGTCGTCGAACACCGCGACCTTAATAACCAACCCTGCCAGGGCTGCGAGGCCGTCGATTGGTTTTCGGAAGTCCACGGGTTTGAGGTAGCGGTTTTCAACTTTAGTGTCAGAGTTGATCATGATTACTGGCTCCTGATGGAAGTCGGAAGCGCAGCATCGGTGGATCGATTACGAAACAATCCGCATGATTTTAGTCTCGAAGACTCCGGTTGATGCGTACTGTAAAAGTATGAGGGCGGCGCCGAGATCGGCTGGAGAGCTGTCCGGGAAAGGGGCGAGACGTTGTATGGCTGATTGTTGCAGTGCTTTGGGTAGCAACCTGCTACTTCGCTTTTCGAGGAACAGGTGCTGACCCAGTGGCGACTATAGAGTAGCGATTTTTGTTTTTTAGTTCTATTAGGCAGGGTTACTTAATAATTTTTCTTATTAGTATTGTTTCTATGAGAGGTATTTCGGATTGTCTTATTATTGTTACCCCAACTTTGTTCGATATTTCGTCTGCTTGCCTCGTGCGTCCATTCTCACAGATAATAATTGAGAAGTCTGTTTCGTAAAAAAGTCCTGCAGAAACTATTTCCTGTACTGCTGATGTATCAATTTTTCCACTCCAGTTTTTACATTGAATGGAAAGTCTTATCCCGTTTTTTGAGGCTATTATGTCTACTCCTTTATCTCCTGATGATGGGGTCTCAATGCATGTCCATCCGCTGTCTCTAAAGTAAGAAAGACAGTCTTTTTCGTATAAGACCCCTTTTGCGTGGTTGCTTTTTTCTATTTCCTCTGATGAGTCTTGTCCTTCTGAGGTTATAGATATTGCTTCTATGCCAATTGACATTATTTTTCCAAATGATTTGAACATTGGATCATTTTCATCTACTCCGGATTTTTTAAAAATCTTTCTGCAGAATGATGTTTTTTCTTTCTCCCATTCTGAGTTGTCTTCGAATCCATAAGAGTCGGTTTTTATTAGATATCGTCTTTTTTCTTGAAAGGTTCTTTTGTGTCCGTTTATTTCTTGTACGGCTCCCATGGCAAGACTTTCAAATCTGGAAGGCATGTCTGTTGTGATCATTTCACCAATGATCGTTTCTATAATTTTAATTGCATAGGCTGTGTTGGCTGGGTTTAGTCGCTCTCCGGAGGTTTCAAAACCTTCTTGGTAGATTTCTACTGCAGTATCAAGCCAAACTAGATATAAATCCCTACACTGTATTTCATTGGCTTTATAAAAAAATAATGGAAGCATTTGTTCTATTGATTCAAGTGATGTCAGAATCAGAGATGTAACTTCGTCGGAGTAGCCTATGTATTCATTTTCGTCATTTTCGGGGAGTCCGTAGGATAGTTTATTTATAAATGTTTTTGCTGCGTCCCCCTCAATCATATCTTCCGCGTTGTGTATGACGTCGCTAACGCGGGCGCTGATTTTTTTTGAATTAATCAAGCCTAGGTGGCTTGGTTTTTGTATATTCATAATCGCACCAGTTTTGTGGAGGTGTTTTGGGAGCGGTCATCCGTTGGAAAGAGTAGTCATGCAGTTCTGTTTCATCCATAGCGAACCACCTTTTTTATCAGCAGAAAGAAAAGGGAAGAAAAGGGCAGCTTTTTTTCCCCCTTCCCTAAATCTCCTCCTCGCCTGCTTCTGGCTGTCATCGTCAGCCGCTATGGGGCGGGTTCAGCCGGTTGTGGAAGGCAGAAATCGGCCAGAAACGAGCGCTGAATATTTCTGGGGAGCTAAGGTGTCCCGCGGGCGCAACAAGGAGGGCATTATGCGTTGTCAGACTGAATGCCTGCGTCGATAAGCCTCTTACTCTCTGCGCTCTTCGATCGACTTTATCGCGCTCAAGGCAGTAATAGCGGATTGCGAATCGTCAATTAACAACCGGAGTCGTGCTAGGTCACCTACAGAGCCGTACCTACCTATGACATTGATGGCAAAGTTCAGTATCTCGGCGTGATCCGTAAAGAATGCTCCATCGAAGTAGCCAGGCTGGATACTAGGACTCTGGAGCGCCGCACGACTTATCTCTAGTGCTTGATCGGGGAATGCACGCACCAATTCAACCGAGCGCCCTCCGAAATTGGAGAGAGACTTGGAGATGGTATAAAGAACCCCTACTGCTACGGCAGGGCTTGACTGAAGTACTTCAAGTGCTAATGCCGCCTGATTCTCCTCCAGCACAGAGCTAGCGTCCCGCCGCTGAAGCCAATGGTAAAGAACTCCACACGCGAGAAGCGCATCCTCACGAGGTTCCCCTCCGAATCGAAGGGTTTCGGCGGGTAGGTCATTTTCAAGGGCGCCAAGCGCCACGAACGCAGCGACGAACGTTTCAATAGCTTGTTGAGGTAGCTTCGACTGCTGCCCTGGCAGTTGAGCCCAGCGCATGATGTAGGGAATAGCAAGGCGATCTCCCAACCCTGCAAGCTCATCAATAAGGGAGCTAAGAAAGAAAGCGTCAGCTTCAGCTCCCTCGCATGCAAGACGCAGCAATGATAGTCGTTCTTGGGCTGGCAATTCTTCAAGTACCTGTATGTAGGCGCTGCAGAAGGGATGGTCGAATTGAGCGTTGTAGAAACCCCACGCTGCGCCGGGAGCATCTGCGGACTCCGAAGACAGAATTTCGCATACCTGTAGACGAACACTCTCTACGTGCTGATCTTCCTCTTCTTGCAAAGCGCCCAATCCGCTGAGTGCCTCAATGGCTGTTTGGGCTAACCATGGATGCAGATCAGGCAGGAGATCTTGGAGTACATCGACGTAACTTTGCCGGATATGGTCCGGGACTTCACGAAGGGCGTGCGCGTAATCGAGAAGATCGAGGCGGACATGATAGGGAAGAAATTTCCAACGCTCTTGTTGGAGATACGGCAACACATACTGGGCGAAGCTATTCCGAATCTCATATGCTTGGCGTGATAGCGCTAAGGCGAAGTAAAGTTGCCCGGGTGACTCGACCTCGCGCCAAGCAAGTTCCAGTGGTGCAGCCAAAGTTGAAGTGCCAGCTCTGCGTAAAGTGAGAAAGCCGCTATGGAGGACCGAGGCTACGCGGGTGAGGCCCACTCTCTCCGAGCCGAACAGGTACGTGACCGCGAACAGGCCACTGCGAATGTTGACCTGCTTCTCCGCTGCTTCCGGATGCAGCCTCCGGAATTCTGCGGAGAGAGTGGCATCCATACTCTTCACCGCGCCGAGTACCTCCTTGATCCAGCGTCCTTCTGCCATCCCGGCCGTAAGCACTGAAAGAAGTGAAAAGTCGCGATCTGACCAAGCTGTGAGGCTGCTAGGGTTGACCGCCACATTCCACCAGCGGTCCGCAGTGACCTCAAACCTCAGCCGCGTTGCCTCCTCAGCGAGTCGCGCCGGGAGAGCAGCTATCGCATCTGTGATGAGAAGACGCGCCGCACTGCCACATTCACCAATTAAACATGCTTCGAATAACTTACTGTCAGATACCCTGCTGAGGATCGTCGCTAGCAGCGACTCGTCTTCAATAGCACCAATGATAAATGTACGTAGGGCACCGTATTTCGGTACTGCAAGGGCGGCTAGGATCGTGCCATCATCGAGGCCTGTCTGGCGGACTAGAGCCTCGGTTGCAAAGACATTGAGGTACATCTCGTGGCAAAGGCTCACACGATCGCCCCGCAGGTTTAGGACGCCTGAGCCATGAGCCTGCCGCAGCGTCGAGGCCGGTAGGTCGAGCTCAGCTAGGAGCCGATCCACTTCTCTGATCGACAAGCTGAATGTCATGCGATCCACCAGTCGCCCCGCTATTGCGGAAAGCAGGCGTATGCCATCGGTGGCGGAGTCACCTAGCTTACGTCGCACAAAATAGTCGAAAAGAGCGAACCTGCTCGAAGATTGCGGAATCTCGCGCCCAATTTGGCCAACGAGGTCCGCCTCGAGACCAGTGGTGGCCGCCTCAATGAGGGGAATTAGGGATGCATCTGAGGACAGGTTGATACTCGCAATTTTCGCCTTCAGTTCATTCCCAGGCCGCCCGACACTGACATGTCGAAGCTGCAGTAGATCGGGTCGCTCAATATCGATCTGTGATGTGATCACAATCAGCGTGTTGTATCTGACCGATGCAGCGCGAAGAACCCTTGTGAGTTGAACCCTACTAGCTTCCTGACACTCGTTGTAGCCATCGACAAGCACTGCAATCGGCCGGGACATACGCCGAGCAGCCGCAATCAGGGCCGCAGCGGATTGTAGGTCGAGTAGTGCGGCTTCGCGGTCTAGCGATGTAGCCAACTGGCCGTCGAAGGACTTGCAGTCAACTAAGACAGGGATAATACCTCTAGCAATAACGCGGTTGGCAAGGCAGAGGGACAGCAACGTCTTTCCACAACCTGAAGGACCGCGAATCAGTAGGTTCGCTCGCTCGCGCAAGAGCGCGACCTCAATGTCACCTAGCTCGTAGGCCTGTCCGTCCTGATCATAGATGTCCGACACGTATCGCGCGGCCATCGGCCCATAGGTGGCCGCAAACGCACTCGTATAACGATGCAGGGATTGTTCCGCGTCGAGCAAGCGCGTGTCGAACGCGTGCTCTGCATCGGTTATTCGTTGAAGGCCATGTGCTTCAGCAAAATGATGCCAGCGGTCAGGACTCCACCGGAGGCTGGAGCTTTGATTGATCAGCGCTGAGAATTCGCCAAGATCATTGATGCTTACTTTGTGATTGCTTGCAGGAAGATCAGAGCCGGTGGGCAGTGAGGGGGTGAACAACACGCAAGCATTGGGGTACCCAGACAACGAGGTATCGTGTGCTCGCATGGCATCACGTAATTCGTTCTTAGCCTGAAGAACCTGAAGATAGGCGTTTCGATAGGGCTTCCACCGCCCAGTCCGTGTCAATGCGGCCCAGTCACCGTTGTAACTTCCGCGAAGTGGGTATGAGGCCCCTTTCGCCTCAATGACTAAGGTGAGCTGATCGGTACCTATAACGAAGTCGAGTTGGCGACCACCTATGTGTAGGTTTGCATACACCGTTGCAGGAACTGCACGCTCCTCCAGTATTGCCAGGAGAGTTCGAAGCACTACTCGTTCAGACTCTTCCTCTATGGGTGCGCCGATGAAGAGTGTGATTGTGCTTAAAAACATGTATGCATCCCCACCTTATGCTTTGCATTCGGACTGTAATTTCCGGCACACCTACTGCAGCCAAAAGCCAAAAGCCAAAAGCCAAAAGCCAAAAGCCAAAAGCCAAAAGCCAAACGTCAACCGTAATGCGGCGATTATTTCTCGCTGCAAACGAATTGGCACATACTGAGCTGATTCAGGCAACCCGCCAATCACCAACTTATCCCTTCGGTATCGGGGCTCCCCTGCATGAATTTTTAGCTGCTAATCGCCGCCGTGGTCCACAGCGGATATTGGAACAGGTAATTTTTCCTTCAATTAAATCGCTATCGTCGGTTGCCTTTAACCCTTGGAGCGGCATGGGTGGTCCAAGGAGTTCTTTGAGGACATGCTCGGCATCGGCCTGTTCGTCAACTGAATAGCCGTCAAGGAGCGTACGGACCCGGCCTTCGTACATCCTCCGAGCAAGGTTGGGGGCAATGTCCGAAACCAGTGGGCCTTTGCTATCCAGAAGGATAAACGACTCGAAGGTAACGAGCAGTCCTGAACCAGACGGATTTAGCTGTTTTTTCGGATGTCGACCTACCCACGTAACGCGCCCTGCAATTCCGTGGCTCTGCGGTTCATCACTGATTCCTCCAATACCGATTACCGCATCGAAGTCCCAGCTCCGCACGCTCCCCATACAGTCGTGAATGCCGAATCGACCATTTCTGTCGGGGTCGCCTATGTGAGTTCTTTTGTACGTGAGGATTCGCATGATTGTCCGCCTTGGGCTGTGGCCGTGTTGCCCATCCTTGCGGTGAGTACGGCGATATCACTGTTACCAAGAACGGAAACCGGTTACAAGGCTTCCATGTTCGTTTTCATATGTCACATCTAGACACCCCAGCGAGAACATTACGAATGTTCTCAGTAGCTCAATCCCTAGACCATCGCCCCAAGTATCCAAAGCGAACTGAAGATTTATTTTTCTTGATATTTCAACGTCCGGTCTTGGCCGTTTTCTGCTTGTAGTGACGGGCTGAAAACGACCCACAGCTGCTTTCGCGAAGCGGCGCTTGGGCCCAAGCGGCCGGCGTTAGCCAGTCCTCAGAACGAAGAGAGGCATTGAATGCATATTTAGATTTCACGAGTAGAGTCAGGAGGGGGCTTTCTAAAATTAAACCCGGTAGTACCCTGCATCCACCGATAAGCTTCATCTACCGACTCAAACCGAACTGCAGTGCAACCGATTAACCCTCTGGCCATGAGCTCCACTGTTTCGTAGCTTGAGCCGCTTGCGTCCCTCATAAGCCACGCCAAATATTTTTCAAATTCAGCCTTTTGAGCATACCTTTCTGGTGGGGGATTAATGAATTCATAGCCGTACGTCTCTGCAAGCATACGTCTGTTTTCTATAGGATGCTGAGCCTCGAGAAAGCTGCAGCCTGCAAAGACACTCTGGTTGCAAATTTCAGTTCGATACGGTGCGCAGCGAAGATTTTGGCTTGAGCTATCCCACCAAACGACGAAATGACATTTATCATGTATTTCGCGCATTGCCTTGTTCACCTGGAGAAGTTTGCACAATTTCTTTCTTCGCGATTTTTTTCCTTCGTTAATGAGTTCTAACTCTGAATGTTTGAATTCGATGAGAGCGAACCCTTCAGCATTGCTTATCAAATAATCTGCTGAGTCTCGGTCTTGTCCGCCAAGAGAAAACGGTAGAAAAGCTTTCTCAGCGTTTCGGCATAAATCACGCATGTAGTCGTTAAATGTGTCTGCTACCGCTTGTTCAAGTGCTTTCATGTGATATGTCAGGTTAAATTAAGAGGGCGTTTCAGCCAGTTTTGAATGAGCGACGCGAAAGATCTTTACCATTTGTTATTTTTATTCTGGGAGAACGAGTTTTGACGCCTCATGTGGCGCAAGCCCGTTAATTATGGCTAAACTGTGCTCGCAAGCCGCTATTGCATCCGCTTTGTTTTTGAACTTTCCTGCATGGGCGACTCCGTTACGATGCTCATTTAGAGACTCGATTTTTTTCTGTAGAGCCTTCAGTTCATTCCAAGTGCCGAGGTGCTTGGCCGCCGGTGTTATTAAACGTTTGAATTTTCCATCTAGGCCATTGGCGCCAACAAGAAGAGAGTCTACATAGCTAGGCGGAAGATTATAGTTATTTGTTAAAAAGTTTCGGATGTAGATATTTGCTGAAATTTCGGCGGAGGTTGCGGCTCGTACAACACAGGCCGACCAGTCCTTACGCTCGAAAAGTTTCGTTGCTTTATTCCAATTGGATTCAAGTTTCTGATCATCCGTACGCTCGTCATACGGGATTTTGGTGATTTTCTTACTGCTCACGAATTCCTCCTTGAAAGCTAACTATAAGTAGACGACAAATATGGAATATTTCACACCACTAGTGCCGCATAACGCCCTTTGCTTGCCTGTAAGCCGTTGGGCATTTGAGTCGATCACTCAAAACGCGGCGACACGATTGGATGGAGGTTACGAAGTCGTTTACGAAATGTCTACGGCCAAAGTCGGCGGAAGCGTCATCACTCCGTGAGTGACCATTTATGGCCGATTTCTACCGGCCGCCACCGGCAGAAATCGGCGCAGAGTGTGTAAAAACGCTTCGTCAAAATTGAAGTCTGCGCGTCTATGCGAAATCTGAAAATTATCGGCTGCTCAGCCGATCTGGATTTTGCGTAGAAACGCGATTTTCAGTCCAACCCTGGGCTCCAATCGCGCTGAAAAACGTTTTTACACAACATCGGCCAAAAGCTGCCGTTCGCGACAAGCTACTTACGACTCAAAGCACAAATATGAAAAGATTAAGGTCTATTACTGTTACGTAGAGTGCCGAGTTGCCCCTTCAATTGCGTTACCAAAAGATGGGCGTAGCGTTCACTCCGTTCCTGCCGATGAATTGTGAGGGAGCACCGTTCTTAACAGCTCCCTGCCCGTTGATACGAAAGTTCGATGTCATCAGCACGCAAGCCTTGACTGCGCGGGTGACCCCTACGTAATGCAGATTTAGGCATTGGATTTCATTCTCGAAAATAACCTGACCGTATGTTCCCGGCGGATAACGGCGTGTCGGGATCACGTGATCGTAGAGATCGGCATGAAAAACCAGGTCGAACTCCAGCCCTTTGGCCTTATGCAGCGTCATGATCTGAATCGCATCGTGATCAGGGCTTTGAAACCACCGGAGTTTATCGGCATCCCCGCAAACAACGCCAAGCTCCATCGCGCCGTCCGCTGACGGCTGATGTCCCAGCAGGCATGTGGCGGCATTCAACACGGTCTGAACCAGATCGCAATCCAAGCAAGACCTACAACTCAGTACCGCTCTACGAAGAGCACGCCGTTCGTGGGGGGCGAGCTTTAGCAAACTAGCTCGATCAATCAGCGCTTCGGCAGTCATCTGAGGGTCGTAACGCAGTCTCAGCAAATCCGAGAAAAGGCTTGCCTCGGCCCCCGGAGCAGTCTTGAAGGGGCTCTCCTCGACAAGATGGCGTGCAAGCCCCAAGTTGTCAGCAATCAACCGCGCAGACTGCTGATGCCGACACAAAATGGCGACCTTGTCGGCCGAGACCACTTGATAGTGCTGCATGAGATGAGGAATAGCGGTCGTCAACCAAGTGCCCATCGCACGTTGGTCACCCTCGACCGTCTTGATGAATACCCGCATATCGTTTGTCGGAGCGATCGAATGGTTCGGGTCGAGCAGACGAAGTGCAAAATCGTTGATGGACGAATGGCTGCGGAAGTTCGTGGTAATAGCAAAGCGCGCAAAGCCGCTGCCTTCCGCCGTTAGTGCCAGCAGATACCTGGGGTCCTTGTGCGCGAATCCGTAAATGGACTGATCACTGTCGCCGACTGCAACAGCCATTAAGCCCAAAGCTTGGAGCTTTAAAAACAACTGATGCTGGAAATGTCCGCTGTCCTGATACTCGTCGATATACACAGCCCGATACCGTGCCACGAGATATTTCTGACAGGCTGGGGACTGTTCGATTACGTGACGGGCAAGCATGCCCACAGTTTCCAGCGGGACGAACCCCTGTGCCAGTGCCTCATGCAAAAAAGGCAGGAACTCGGCTGTGTTGGCAATGGTAGCGTCCTGGATAGGCGTTGCTGGCAGCGTGCGCGTCACCGACTCAGGCAGTTCCCTGACCTTGGCCGTCGTTACTTCAGCGGCGACAGGCATCAACTGCCGCGCGAACGGAAAAACGATCTCGCGAAGGCAGAAATCATCGATCGTGCCGAAAAAAGAGCTTTTCACATCAAAAGCGTCAGCTCTGCAGCGGCGTTCCAGCTCATCGCTTGCCTTGTTCGTGAAAGAAATGGCGATGATGCCTTGATAGGGACGCAACTCAGACACAAAGTTGCGAACCTTGCGTGACAGGACACTAGTTTTCCCACTGCCCGGACGGGCGACGACAACCATGTCACTCTCAAACTGGACTGCTTGTTCTTGTTCTGCACTGGGCGTGAAGGTGACCATTGTTAGGCCTGCTCCGCAGCGTTCAGACAATAAGCCAGCGGTTTCAACAAGTTCCCCTGTAGTGGTGCACGGAGCCGAGTCCCGCAGTGTTCAACGAACTGCTGCATGCGGATAGCCTTTTTGCCTTGAAGGTATTCGATAGCTTGAGGCAATGCATGGCCGTTAAACCCTGTCAGTAGCTCTGGGAGCTCAATTGCAATGTCGTTCTCGAGATCGATTTGCGAAAGATAGATACCAAAAGGGGCGACATCGGCGCTCACCGCTTGCCAGGTGCCATCGGCCAGAGAGGCGGCTTGGTCATATGGCACAGCGCGGTGTAGCTGGGGAGGCATACCTGCCAGCGACAGAGCACGGTTGATACCCGCGACCTGGCGATGCATCACTTGTGCTCCCTGGGGGCCAAGCAGGATATTGGAGATGTCATTATCGGTTCGCATGGCCCATGGAATTTCCAGCGCGTCCAACACACGTTTGTAAACCTGAAATGCCACTCCGTCGACAGACAAAAGAGATATGTTGCTGTGATCAAGATCGTAGCCGTGTGCTCGTGCCAGTGCGGCATAGAACAGCATTTCGGACGGGCCCTCGACTAGCATGACTGCCGACGCAAAAAACGCTTCCGTGGGAAGGATACTGATTCGGTAGCCAAGCCCAGCCCACGCATTGTCGATGCAGGCAGAGCACCCCTGACTGGCGGCGCGAGACGCCCCGTTGTCTCGCAGCAGGCGGACGATGGAGTCGGGTCGGTAACTTGCGGCGATCTGTGGAGAGTGCGAGGTAACAATGGTCTGACCGGGCAGCGCACTGATGAGATAGCTCGCCAGTTTGCGCTGCTGATGAGGGTGTAGGTGCGCTTCAGGCTCTTCGACGCAATAGATCACCACCTCGCTATTTTGATCGTGTTCAAGCACGCTCTTAGCCTTCCACAAGGCGAGCAGGATTTGGTTATTACGACCGTCGCCTCCGAGCATCACGCGCGAACCGTTGGTGCTTGCCCCCAGCTCTAGCTGTTCGATGAACTGTTCGATGCCTATTGCACCGGTATCTAGCGACACGTTGTACCCAGCGTGATGGTGGGAAAGCGCCCTCAGTTCGTCGTTGAGGTCTTTTGTCGCTTCAGCTACGTAGTGCAGGCTCCTAACCCCGTCGTTTACAGTCTTCAGTAGCTCATTAAGCGCCTGCAGTTGCTGAGTATCGGCCTCCGTCTCTGGCTGGCCGCGCGCTCCCTGCGCGAGACGCAGCAAGTGCCGCTTCTCCGAACGGATGTATCGCACAAGATCACGCTGGGAATGGATGTACTTCAGATGCAGGTACTTCAGATAGAAGCGGCTAGGAATAACTTCCAGCGCATCAGCATCATGGCCGGCGGCGATCTCATAGCGGTAATCCGGGCTGTAGGCGCGAAATTCAAGGAAAAAGTAACCATCGGCACTGACAAGACCCTTGAGCTGAGAAAGGACAGCGTCCTGAGTCACTTCAGAGAATGCAATTCGGATGGAAAACGAGTCGGCCTGAGTGCCGTCCTGCGCACAATGGAAGTCATGTGTCGACGGTTCGATATCCGCGTCCGACAAGCTCTTGTCTAGCAGGAGCCGCAACGCATGGATCATATTTGTTTTACCGACGTCGTTGCTTCCAATCACCAAGCTGTTTTTTGCCAGATTGATGTGCGCATCAGCAAAGTTTCGGTACTGTTTGAGTTCGACGTAGTCAATTTTCATAAGAGGCGTGGAGTGGCCTGCTGTCGTTATTGTGAGGCTCTCAACGATGGAATCCTGCTACCTGGATAGCCATAATTTTGGGCAAATGGTTCGCGGATCATGCTAGCCCGCGGACTATCAAAGAGCCAGTAGTGTGCATCGAAAAGCCCACCTTCAGTTTTGGTCCGGGACGTTTCGGGTGCAGAGCACGCAAGGGCAGCTGTTCGTGAAGATCTAGGGCAAGGTAACCTGGACAGTTGATACTGCTCAATTAGGGAGGGGGGGGCAAAAGTCTGGAGCCTTCACCTCATAGACCGGCCCCTGTCCGTTTCAACCATAAATTCGTAGTTTTTTTGGAAAATCGCCGTCTTGGGCGAGCATGAGGGAGTGCCGGGAGGGGCTGCGTCAAAAGTCTGAGCGTTCGCAGTATCAGCCCCCACGCCCAAACTATTTTCTATCTCTTCAAAATTTGCATTCCTAACTCCCATCCCTAAACGGGGAGAGCGATGATAATCGCAAGCGCCACCCGGTGACTGCGAAACTGGGGGGAAGGGCGTCGGCGCGATAAGCGACCGGCTGGAAGCGGAGAAAGACGAGGGTACTTCCCGTTTTAGGTATACGTTTAGGTATACATGACGAACTTAAGATTAGAGAAATCCAGTAATTTGGCGGCCTTTAGGTGGTATGTTCGACCCCGGCTTCNCCATGAATATCAAGGGCTTGCGCTTAACGGCGTAGGCCTTTTTCGTTTCTGATTGGTTTTTGTCCGGGTTGTTCTTCGTGTGCCACTCAACGGCTGCTGGCCAATGGTTGGCTACCCAGAGTACTTTGCA
>Ga0065714_10001823_pt1 | contig 19498 bp, 28 predicted proteins | sample MisRhiReplicate2_FD_59101 | JGI IMG/M metagenome (GOLD analysis project Ga0065714, IMG submission 59101) | Miscanthus rhizosphere microbial communities from Kellogg Biological Station, MSU, sample Rhizosphere Soil Replicate 2: eDNA_1 v2... | ecosystem: Host-associated > Plants > Roots >...
GTGATCCCCAAAGACTGGAAGTACAGCCTGAAGGTGGATAACCACAGCTCAATAATCTGCACCGTCAGGTCGGCCCCGGTCGATGTGCTGAGCAAGGTCGGCTACGACCTGCACCAACGGACCTACTACGACGTCAACGTCTATTGGTACAAGGACCACATCCAAGACCCGGAACTGCGCGAGCAGGTCGGCAANATCATCGACGTGCTGAACCACGACAACCACAACAACAGCGACNNCATGACCGACTACTTNGACGTGGGGCANTACATCGGTCTGACCTTCGGCACCTGGGANAAGCCGTTCCAGAACACCAGCCCACCCACGCTGCAGGCCACGGCCTGACCGCTCGACAGTTGTTCCGCCCACCCCGGACGCGGCTGGTAGACTGCCGGTCTGACAGCCGCCCACAACCCTATGAGAGAAACTGCCATGTCTCTGACAGACGCTGAAATCGTTGCTGCAATAAGACGCGAGGCCGAGCACCTGGGCCTGATCATCGACACCCGCCGCCACGGCGGCCAGTTCTGCACCGTGTACCTAGAAGCGCCGAGCGTGCTGCCGCGGGAGGAACAGGCCAGCCGTCTGCGCCAGGCCAAGGGCTTGCTGGATGCCAACGGCGTGCCGAGTGTCGTGCTGACCCGCTTCAACAACCCGCCGTACCACAGCAAAGTCACCGGCAAGATGGAGGAAGGGCACCCGCGCCACGGTGACCCGCTGCTGGAAATCGACAGCGTTTGGTGGGTGGAGGACAAGGCATGAAACGCCCTGATCCCGCGACCCTGATCCCGGTTGAGCAACTGCCCGCCCTGCGCCAGCAGGTCGAGGAACAAGCCCACGTCAACGTCGACCGCCTGAACGCCAAGACCCGCAGGGCGGCGACCTTGGGCGATGACGCGATGGAGATTGCCCGACTGCCCCTCAGTCAGCGCATTCGCTACAACAAACTGGTCAAACTGGTGGATGCGGCCAGCGCCGACATCATGCCGTTCACCGCCTGCCGCAAGGGGTGCAGCCACTGCTGCAACATCGCGGCGTTGATTTCCGATGTCGAAGCGCAGCGCATCGGCGAAGCGATCGGCCGCAAGCCGGTGAAGACCGGCGCGTTTCCGGCCGATGTCCCCGCGCTGCAGAAGAAATACTTCGGCGTGCCCTGCACCTTCTTGAAGGGCGGGCGCTGCTCGATCTACGAGGTTCGCCCGCTGGCCTGCCGGCTGCACTTCAGCATGGCCGACGACCCGTTCTTCTGTTCCACCGCGATCGCCCCGCAGAACAGCCTGGTGCCGGCGCTCAACCTGCAGGGCGTCGACCGGGCGCTGTTTATGATGACGCTCGGGTCGATGCACGCCGACATCCGCGACTTCTTTCCGAAGAGGTGAGGTGAGGGGAGGGGCAAAGGCCGTGTCTGTCCGCTCTGGCTAATCGCGCATCTTTCAGCGCGGTAGACGCAACCCCGTCCGTTCTGCGTGAGTGCCGGCTTATGGGGAGAATTCGTCCGGCAGCACCTTTGCCCCTCGCTACAACTCTAGGCCAACCTGTTCGGTCGAGCAAAGCACGCCGACAGGCGCCACTTTCCATGAATTCACATACATGAATTGCGTATTCATGGCGCGGGCGCTAGGCTCACCAGCGGTACTGTGTACCAACGGGTTTTAAAACTGGTGAGGGCCAATTTTATGAAAGTTGTCGTGGGCAGCAACAAGGGCGGGGTGGGCAAGACGACCACCTGCATGAACATCGCGATCGGTCTGACGATTAGAGGCAAGGACGTGGTCGTGCTCGATGGCGATGGCCAGGGCAGTAGCCACCTCTGGCACGGCAACCGGGAAGCCGCCGAACGCCAGCCAGTGGTCCCGCACGCACAGAAGTACGGCAACCTGGTCAACACCGTCGCCAGCCTGGCCGACAAGTACGAGCATGTACTGATCGACGTGGCCGGGCACAACAGCACGGAACTGATCACGTCGATGTGCGTGGCGGATATAGTCATCTGCCCGCTGCAATGCAGTGAATTGGACACCGACACGCTCAAGCGCCTGCGCAAGCAGTACGCCGAGATTTCGCCGTCTAACCCGAAACTGCGCGTACTGATCTATCAGACGTTCGGCGAAACCCACGCCCAAGGCAGGGTCATCGAGCGTGCGGAATTCCTTGAAGCCCTGCTGCCGTACCCCGAGTTTGAGGTGCTGAACAGCGTCGGGCGCTACCGCAAAATCTACAAAAGCAGCATGAAAAAGGGGCTGTCGGTGCTGGAGTGCGGCAGCAACAAAGCCAAAGAAGAAATCAACGAACTACTGGACGAGGTGTTTTATGGGTAAGGCAGAGGCAGAGAAAAGCCAAGCGCAGATCGCTGGGGACTTGGCCAAACGCTTGGCTGGTGTGGCGGGGGACGGCGAGAAAAGATGTCCCGGCCTCGATCACCATCAGCTTACCGAAGTCGATGATCCGCGAACTGGAAGCCCGTCGCCTGTCCAACAAGGACGCCGCCGCCGGGCCGAAAACCATCAGCGGGCTGATCAAGGCCGCGCTGGAAAAAGACGGCTACGGAGTGCTGTGACATGCGCCCAGGGCTGAGAGAACACATCGAAAGGGACATCACCAAGCTCGGGTTCACCACGATCGCGGTGGGCGACGACCCGGCGGGCTGGTTCGCCTACACCGTGGGCCTCACCGAACTGGGGCACCCGGAAATCTTGATCAGCGGGCTGCGTGGGGACTACTGCCACGGGGTGTTCTGGAACGCCTACAACGCGATCAAGAAAGGGCACAGCTTCAAGGCCGGACAGGAAGACGACACGCTCGGGCACCTGACCTGTGCCTTCAAGACCCTGAGCCCGGAGGCGGCGGAAAAATTCTGCAGGCAGGCGCTGTACTTCTACGAGGACAAGCCGAAGACGCCGACCTTCGTGCAGCTGGTGATGCCGGACAAGGCCGGGCGCCTGCCGTGGCAACCGGGCTACGACGCCCAGCTGATGAAGGTGCAGCGTCACCTGTGGGTGCAGCTGCACTGACCTTGCTGGCCATCTGCAACCAAGGCAATGTGTGGGGAGTATTCCAAGAAAAAGGAAGCCCCCATGCGTGCCCCACGCCCCTCCCGCCGCATCACCTACGATCTTTTCCATGTGCAGGGCCTGTACGTCGGCCACGGCTGGGTGTCCCTGCTCAGTACCTTTGACCGCGACGAAGCGGACGCCTGCCTGCGCAAGCAGCGCGCCAAGAACCCGCTGGTCACCTACCGGATTGAACCCCAGCGCGTGCGCAGCAAGACCGTGCAAACCGTGGGGCTCAGCTGATGGCGGCCCGGTACAATGCGGTGGACGCCGTGCTGCTGATCGTCCTCGCCGCCCGCATCCACAAGACCGACGCCGCCGTGCGTGCCGTCGCCCGCAACATCCTGCACCAGCTACCNNNNGCCGACCGCCACGGCGTGCGCAAGATCATGACCAGCAAGTACCCGCTACTGGTGGCCGAACGGCTGCTCGACTGCTGGGCGCTTGTGCATGGCGAAGTACCCCCACCTGAGAAGAGGTGAATTCACAATTCACAATTCACAGATGGCAATTTGCAACCAGATTTTCGGCTTTCTAACATCGGGTTTGGGAACCACGACTATCGTTAAATGACTAGGGCGCAAGTTGATCGGAGAATCGACCCGTGCATGTAGTCAGTAAGAAGCGCTGGCAAGTCGACACGGGGAGTGTCGACTACACCGAGACGGTTATTCAATGCGCCGATTTTTCCGCTGTATTGGCCGCGCTGACGGGCTACCGCCTGCAGAACGGCGCACCCCCTGTAGATCCACGAATCTTGTTCGGGTTGTTTGACCCGAAGGTTCAAACCTGCCCGGTCGCTTTATGGGCGACCGATGGGCTGGCAGACAGCGTCACGATTCACCGCCTGCACTAGGGCGTAGGACATAACTAAACGGCAGATTGATCTGCCTCGGAGCCTGACATGTTCATGATGAATTCATTGGTTTGCATGGAACCCCCAGTTGTTTCCACTCCAGTCACCCCTCGCGCAGGTACGGCCACGCCGTTGAGCATGCGCGTCCTGCGGCGAACATTGCCGTGCGGAACCGAGATTCTGGGGGTGGCGGTGCAGGTCAAGCATCGTGAATTGATTTACAGCATCGTGGCCCTGCCCGGGTTTGAAGGCGGCGGTCGGGATGCGGAAGGCTCAATGATGCCGCGCAGCGTGAGCGCGGCGTATACCCCGAAGCTCTACAACCCTGAGAGTCAGGCGCAGGAACCGGTGTGGCCGCCCCTGCTGCCGACCATGCGCCTGGTCAACGGCCATGAGTACACCGACTGGCAGTTCCCCGAAACCTCGCTCACCCGCCGCCTGGAACGCACCTACGCCCGCGCCGAGCCGCTGCTGCGCCAGTTGTGCAACCTGATCCAGGTCAAGCTGGTCAAGGGCTCGCGCAAACAGGTGTCCACCGCCGTGCTGGTTGAACGGATCAACGAACTGCTGGCCACCGCATGAGGGCTGGGCATGTTCTGGATTCTGCAAGCCAAGACCTTTCTGGAATCCTGGTGGGCCAAGCAATTCGCCCTGCGGGATAACTACTACCTGGTCACCTTGGAAACGCCCAACGGCCATCGCTGGCAGGTGCCAGTGATGGCCGTCGACCACGACGCGGCCTATCTCTGGCTGGCCCAGCACTACCCCACGGACCAAGTCATTTCCATCCAACTGCAGAAGTGGGGTTGACCCGTGGCCGCGTACTACAACGAGATTGACCCTTACGCTGCGCAGTGGCTGCGCAACCTGATCGCCGAGGGCCTGATCGCCCCCGGCATCGTGGATGAAAGGAGTATCGAGGATGTCGAACCCCGTGACCTGTTCGGGTTCACCCAGTGCCATTTCTTCGCCGGTCTTGGCGGCTGGTCTTATGCCCTTCGCGCCGCCGGATGGCCTGATGACCGGGCTGTATGGACTGGATCTTGTCCGTGTCAGCCTTTCTCCGCGGCAGGCGCTGGCGAAGGGTTTGAGGACCCAAGACACCTCTGGCCAAGTTTTGCCTGGCTCATCGAGCAGTCAAAGCCTGCAATCATCTTTGGAGAGCAGGTTGCAAGCAAGGCTGTCGACCCTTGGGTCGACCTTGTACACGCTAACGTGGAAGCCCTGGATTACGCCTTCGGGGCCGTCCCGTTCCCGTCTGCGGGGGTCGGTGCGCCGCACATACGTGACCGACTTTACTGGGTGGCCTACGCCAACAGCCAGCCTGGCCGACAAGGGAGTGCGTTCAACCGAGGGTGGGCTGCGGGAAGCTATGCGCAATCACGGGCCGGACTTGGCAGCAGCGGTCACCCTCACGGGTTGGCCGACGCCCATGGCGGGGACGCCGGCACGGAACGGCAACAACGCGGCGGGGAACAACGACAGCTCCCGCAAGACGGTGGAAGTCGTGTCGTATCACCTGTGCGGCTGGACCACACCGACCACCCGGGACCACAAGGACACCCCGGGCATGGTGGCCACCCGGAACGGCCGGGAACGGAACGATCAGCTACCGAGACAGGCGTACCTCTGCACCCCGGCCCGGTTAACGGCTTCTGGCGAACTGCTGACTGGCTCGGATGCCGGGATGGAAAGTGGCGGCCAGTTGAGACCGGAACATTCCCGCTGGCTCATGGGATACCCGGCCGAGTGGGACGCCTGCGCGGCTATGGTAATGCCGTCAACGCGCAAGCGGCTCAAGTCTTCATAGAGGCGTTCATGGACGCCGAGGGGGCAGGTCATGGGGTATCCGTCGCGTAATCAGTTCGACCTGTTTCCGCAACCCGGGAACTACGAAGAAGTCCACGGCGATCTGTACGACCGGCGCACCGGCAAGCGGTTGCGCACTGGTTACCGTGACGTGTTCTACCAGATCAGCGACGGGCACCAGCTGCGCGCCACGCTGCGCTTTCTGGAGGACGCCGTGGAAGGCCGGCGCTTCGTCTGCATCACCGACGAAGGCCGGGCGATCTGCCGGCACTGCATGCGCTCAATGTTGCGTGACCTGCTCTTTGGCCTGCGCCACCCTGACAGTTACCTGCTGCGGGTGGTGGCCACCGAACCACGGTACTCAGAACCGTTGCGGTGTGATTGCTGCGACGACGAAATTCCTCCGATCGAGGACCGGGCATGAACGTACACCCCCTGTCTGCGCAGATCCTCACCACCTGTCGAAAAGCTCGCGGGGAGGGGCAGTTCCTGGACATCGACTTTATGCTGCCCTCGGTGCTGTATAACCGCGGCGCCGGCACCGAGTTCCACTTCCGAGAAGACGGGGCACAGACCCTGTTCGAACGCTACCGCCCGGTGGCTGAACAGACCGGCCTGCCTATGAAGGACGTGTTGCTGTGGGCTGCGCAGGAGTGGGACCTAAGCGGCAGCAAGCTAACACTGGGCTGACCTAACTCAAGGGGTGGAAAAACTAGCGGCGTAGTCTAGTCGAAGTTTTCACCCGCGTGCGGTTGATAGCATTTTGTTGTCAAGGGGTTGATATTCCTTTGAATGATAGGCACCTTAAAGCCCACGGACTGACTAGCAACACAACAATTAGGAGCCAAACGAATGGCTTTAAATGCGGGATCAGGATTTAGCAAGCTGGCACAAATGGACTCTCAGATACAGGCTGTGATAGCGGCCTACGTTGAAGACCCCATCCCAAAACACCAGCCTTTCGTCTCCAAGAAAAAAGAAGCTCGACGCCTGCGAGAGGCCAAGGAGCGCGAGTTAGCCGCACTCCGTGACGCCCCCTTAGAAGAGTTAATTTTTTCCGTCCCCGCCCCTGATCAGCAGCTAACGTTAGCCGCTAAGCAGCAGGCCGAGCGTGATGAACTTGAACAGCAGATGCGCTTAGCGTTAGGCATCGACAGCATTACTTCCTCTACCGTAGTCCCGCCGAAACCTAAAGCGAAAGCCGCTATCAAGCCGCTAATTGCTAAGCCTAGTATTCCGGTTCCGGTAAAACCCCGCGTTGAATTTAGTTTGCTCAAACGTAGCATCGAAGTGCTGTTGCGCATCCGCCGGCCGGACGGTCTGGAGCTGCCTTTCTTTCACGCAGAATCCCACGGTAGCCAGCTAGAAGCCGAGCTGGCAGCGGGCCGCAAGGCGCGGGGCTACGGCTTCAAGGTGCTCGCCACGATCAAGATCAGCATCAAAGAAGAAGTCTGCGAACACCACGCTTAACAATTAAATCCTGTACCGGGCTGCCGTTTTGGCAGCCCGTTTTATTTGAGTAGTTAGGAATCGGTCATGTCTAAACTTGCAGAGTTCCGCGCTGCGGAAGAACAGCTGGGCAAACAACTGGCGGCCTTGGAAGAATTACGAAACGACATAGGCCTCAAGCGGGAATTGGAATTTGATTCGGCGTTGAAACGCCTGATGGCAGACTACGGCGTGAGCGGCGAAACAGTGGCGGCTCTTGTGGGTGTCGAGGCTCGGCCAGCGGTGGCTAAATTCACTGGTGGTAAGCGCGTAGTGAAGGGCGAGCGGCCCAAGACGTTCCTTAACCCGCACACCGGAGAGCGCCTGACCATCAAACGTCTGAGCCATTCTAAGTACAGGGCGTGGGCAGATCAGTACGGCGAAGTCATCGTACACACCTGGCTGCAAGACTAATTCCGGCGCTAACTAAATACTAAGGAAGTAATATGTTTGAGAAATTCGCCGAGTACACTGCGGCAGAGTTAGCGCTGGCTAAACAAGTTACCGCCCTCGAAGAACTCAAGAACGACCCCGAGCTAAAGCAGGAGTTAGAGTTCAGCTTTGAGTTAGATGCCTTGCTGTCCAAGTATTCGTTTAGCAAGTCCAAGCTGTACGGCTTCCTTGAGGCGCAGTACGGGGCCGCCAAGGCCGCTGAAACGAAGGCACCGAGCCCGGGTAAAGCTGGCAAAGCAGGCAAAGAAAAGGCCGGGTATGAAGGGCATAAAGACAAGCTCTGGACCAACCCACACACCGGGGAAGCCGTGAAGTCCAGACGCCGTGATCACAAGACCATCTTGGGGTGGATCGAAAAGCATGGCCTAGAAGAGGTCTTGACCTGGATGACGCGGCTCTGATGTTTGTCGACGACAAATACATTCTGGACGGGCACACCCCGGTGCAGGTCTTCGACCTGATGGAGTGGGCCAAGTGGTATGAAACGTCGCAGCAGGCCCGCCGGGTGGCCGAGGACTACGTCGGCAGGGTGTGGATCAGCACGGTTTTTCTCAGCATGGACCACAACTGGTTCGGCCCCAACCACCCGCCGGTGTTGTTTGAAACCATGGTGTTTGGTGGCGGGATCTTCGACGAAGAACAGATGCGCTACTGCACCTGGGAAGAGGCGGAAGCCGGGCACAAGGACATGGTCGAGGTTGTGCAGACTTACGCCTTGCGCATGCAACGCTACGATGCGCTGCGCCTGCATGATCGCTATCTGCGCTTCCCCAAACCCAAGCGGGCGCCGACTTGGCGCCCATGCACTTTTCTCTGAGAGTCGGAGCACATGGAAGCGAACAAAGGCCTGTCCGTTTGGACGGTGTACCACAACCCCGCAGATTTCCCGGGGTTGTTCGTGGCGCGTAGAAGTGAGGCCCGCGCTGGCCTGGTGTTACACACGCACGAAGTGCTGGTCGCTAAGACCTTGCAAGAACTGCGCGAGCTGATTCCCACCGGGCTGTATTGTTCGCCTCGCGACCCGTCCGATGAACCGCAGATCGTGGAGTGCTGGTTTTGAGCGACATCGAAGCCCTGCTGGCCCGCGCCCGCGCCGCGTTGCAGAGACCGGAACCCACGGGAACACCGTTATTTCGGACCCTGCCCAAAGAGGTGCCGGTGCCGATCCCGCGCAGCAACTACGGCGGCGGAAACTCCCGGGATGCGGACAAGTTCGTGGTGCGCATGCCGGACGACATGCGCGAGCGCATGGCGCGCTTCGCCCGCCTGCATTTCCGCAGCATGAACTCGGAATGTCTGGTGGCGATGGAGTGGTGGATGGATCGGCAGGCGCTGATGTGGACGATGTTGCAGGCCACCGAGCGCGAGCTGGCCATTCAGGAAAGCATCAGCAGCAAGGCCATAGGGACGACGCTGGACCTGTTGGCCGAGCGTCATCCCGAGGCGAAGGAAACGATCGAGCAGCTGCGTGCGCAGCTCCCCGCTGGCTAGTCGACGGCGGCGCTGCGTTCCGCAACCTGCGTGCGCAGCGCATCGGCCTGTTGGTCATTGAGGAAGCCGTGAAACAGCAGGAACTGGATGCAGGTCTGCGCCCGGCCAGTGTTCGAATTACTCTCCCACGCGCCATTGGTGGCGTGCGCTTCTGGCCACGGCTTGACCTTCTTCGCTTGGACAGGGATAGGGGGGTTGCTCACGGCGTTCTCCAGGCCCGCAACGGGCTCAGCTGAAAAGAGGGAAGGGCACAAGCCCCCTCTAAGTGTGGCAGGGAATCCAGAAACCCAAACCTCTGAACTACGCTCAGGTGATCTAAGACGCCCGAGAAGAGGTGCCCGATGCACATACAAGAACTGCGTGCGCTGCTGGAAAAAGGCGTGACCCGCATAGTCTTTCTGAAAGCCGACAACAGCGAGCGCACCCTGCTCGCGACCCTTCACCCCTCCCGCATGCCACCCCCGCCACCGGTTGAAGCCGGCGCGAAACCGGGGCGCCCGATGCCCGCCGGCAACTTGCTGGTGTGGGACACCGAAGCCCAGGCCTTGCGCAGCTTTTGCGTCGACCGCTTGCTGGAGGTGCCGGCACTCATTGAGGAACTTTGATATGACCCCTGAACAGATCCGCGAGCAGGAACAACGGCTCGCGGCGCTTACCTTCGACCAATCACCGTGCCGGGCCTTCAAGATAGAACCGCAGGACGGGGACGGGGATGAGTGGATCGAAGTCAAACCCGGGGACGCCGGGGAAACCTTCCTGACTTACTGGATGCGCTCGGAAGCCCAGCGCCGCCTGCAATCAGTGGGCCTGTCGGAACTGGAGCCGGGCGTGTGGACCCTGGCGTTGGGCTTCACCGGGGATCGCTGGGCGGCCTACACCGTGAGCGCCATGGCCCGCAGCAGCTGGTCAGGTGTGCTGTTCCCCCTCTCGCAAATCGACAAGACTTGGCCAGAGGGTGTGCTGCTGGACCCCGAGGAAGCCGAGTTTGCCATCTACTGCGCGACCGACCTGATCGGGCTGGCTCTACCCGGGGAGAGCTGGACGGTGCTGTGGTTCCTCGCCAGCGATTACAACGAATACGAACTGGATCAACTGGCCCTGCAACTGGAGGACCCGTATCAGCGGGCCGCCTACCTGCAGGAGCGGAGCCCGCTGCTCGGGTTGCCACGGCCCGTGCTGAAACTGGAACACCCCAACGCGGTCCCGCTGGAACGCATTCAGTTCCTCGCCCCGCAACCCGGCATCACGGTCGATCCCGACCCTGACACCCGCAAACAACTGTTCAAAGAGCATTGGGTCTTGCGNCTGTTAAACCCACCTGAAAAGGAGCGTCANCATGNTGAACCAAAGTAATGTCCTGAGCCTNGCCAGCCACCGTGCCAAGCGTGGACTCCCGCCACCGGTGTGCCGCGACCNCCGTAGCCCGCTGGAACGGGTCGTCGCTCGCTACCGCAAGTTTGACCCGTGCCGTGACAGCGCGGTCCTGCCGCTCGCCGCGCTGCGCGTCCTGGCGGGCCGCTGCGCCAAGGCGATCGTCCAGTGGGCCGAAGAGGAAGGGCGCCCGGTCGACGACGCCGCCCGCTTCCAGTTCTTCGCCATCGGCGCACAGGGGGAGGAAGTGTTGCAGGTCCGCGTCAGCCGGCTCGGACCGCCCAAGGGGCCGTGGCAGTCACTGGAATTTAGAATGGACTGCGACACCCTGCGCGTGGTGCCAGCGGGGGAGGCGCAAGGTTTGCAGGAGGTATTCAAACCCTTGCTCACCCTGCCGATGTCGGGGTTTTACCGGCTAAGCTGAAAGGTATGCGACGGAGGATCACCGTCGCTCATACCATCAGGAAAGCAGCTATGACCAGAAGGCGCACCCCACTTACCGAGTGGTCGAAAGACGACACTCACTTCAAGATTATCAAGCAAGGCACGATGGCGTTTGAGGCCGTGACCAGCCAGGGTCGGTTGAAGGGCGCGCATGGTCAGCCCGCCACCATCCTCTACGATTCCGTAGCCCTGCGGTACAACCAGTGCATCCCCGGCGACCTGTTCCTGATCAGCCTGCCGAACAACCCGTCGCTGTTCAATTTGCGCAAGCATTTGAAGGCCCGCGGGGTGCAGGAAGCGGACTATCGCCTGTTCCGCCCGACCGTCGACGAGAACGGAATCCGCTACCGCAGCAACAAGCGCCCGGTGGCCATTCAACGCCTGACCAACACGCGCATGGTTCCCCTTCAACCCTTCCCGAACGAGGCGGCGCTGCTGGCAAAAGAGGCCGAAGCGCGCGGTGTTGAGTCCGCCTTGTTGCGAGTTGAAAACCCAGTAAAACCGGGGCCTGCAGACGAGTTTTCGGCAGGAAATGGGAACGTGGTTAATACTTGAGTCTTGAGGGTTAGCGTGCGAGTGACCGGCCCAAGCGAAAGGCTGGCACTCGAATTTTATCGCCCGGGAAACCGGGCGTTTTTTTCCCTCAACCTTCTGTGCTGGGCACATTGTCCTCCCGTTTTGGGGGGTTGACCGGGGCGCTTAATGAATCCGCATTTCCTTCCTACGACCGGCGAAAAATTGACTGACGACGAACGCCTTTTGTTCATCCGTCACATCATCGAAAAGCACAACCTCACCCATGTCGACCTAGCTCGGTTCACCGGCTATGCCCGTGACAGTGTGTCCGGTTGGCTCACGGAAAAGACCTCGCCACGCTATCGCGCCGTGCCTGTCCGGGCGTTCGACCGCCTGCTCGACCAATTGCAACTGGGCAAAGTCAAGGGCAGCAAGTAAGCGGGGGCGGGGCCATGTATCACTACTATCAGCGTTCGGAACATGACGCCTGGTTTCTGCTCTCCAGTCAGGGTGAAGAGAACCCGGTGGAGCTGGCCAAGGCGCAGGGCGCGAAGAANCTGACCATCCTCGCCCTGAACCAGATGGTCAACGANGGTACCGAGGCCGAGCTGCCGCGCAACCGCGACAAGATCGGCTACCGTGGCCCGCTGTATTTCGACATCGACTGCAAGAATGATTTGGCCCAGGCCATCACCAGCGGCCAGGAACTGATTGGCAAACTGACCCGCATGGGTGTGCCGAAAGGCTGCCTCGAAATCTTTCTGTCGGGCAGCAAGGGCCTGCACGTTCTGGTCAACGAAGGCCTGTTTGGGGCTCGCCGTTTCACCCTGCGCTTGCCGGAAATCTACAAGGAAATGGCCCGCGACTTGTTCGTGATCGGCCTCGACTATTCGGTGTACAGCAGCGGCCGGGGCAACAGTTTCCGCATCGTCAANCTGCAACGGCATGACGGCAAGTACCGGGTGCCNGTNAGCCCCGAGGAACTGGCCGAGCTGACGGTNGANCGCTACCACGAGCTGGTGAAGGCGCCCCGGGTGGTGGAAGTNGACGACCCGCAGGGGCTGGTGGTGCATGAACTCAAGGCCATGTTTGAAGAGGCCAAGAAGCGCGTCAACGCCAAGCCGAAGTTGGTAATCATCGCGTCATCAGCCGACATGGAAGCGATCCGCGAGCCGGTCCCGACCTGCATCCAGATGCTGTGTGACAGCGACTCGCTGAAAGCCGATGCGTCGTACAACCAGGCCGCCACCCAGCTGGCTGCCTACATCGTGCGTGCCGGCGTGTCGCAGACGGTGAGCGAAAGCCTGGCGGCGCGGCTGGCCAGCAGCGCGAAGTCGAGCAAGTACAACACCGCCAAGTTGCGCCGCGATCACATCGAGGCGCAGATCCGCTACGTCGAACACACCCCGACGTTCAGCTTTGGCTGCAACGCGATCCGCGCCCTGCTCAGCAAGCGCCCGTGTGAAGGCTGCGCGATCGAGGCCGGGGCGAACAAGGGCGGCGACAATGACGCCGGCCTGTGCGCCGTGGTTGAACCGGACGGCTATTACATCCGGCTCGGGGATGGCAAACGGCGCATCAGCAACTTCACCCTGTCGCCGATTGACGTGTTCATTGACGTACCGCAGGACGGCACCGCCCCGCGCCGGGTCGGCACCCGGATGGCGGTGATGAAGGACGGCAACGAGCTGTCCAAGATCATTTTCAAAGAGGCGGCTTTCGCCAGCCGCTCAGCGTTTCTGAAAGAACTGGAAGGCCTCACTGACCTGACGTTTCAGGGGTCCGACTTGGAGATTCAGAAAATCAAACTCGCCATATTTCGGGAGGCTCAGGACGTGGGAGAAATTTTCCAGGTCTACACCGCCGGGGTTCATCTGGACTTCGTCGAAGACATCCCGCTGTTCACCTATGTCGAACCTGATATGTCGGTGAACACGGTCAAGGTGCGCGGCACCCACCAGTTCCTCGGCAACCTGGTCGCCCGCCCTTACTTTGCGCACACCACCATGCCCGAGCGCGCCGATCAGGACGTGGACACCACCTTGAATAACCTGTTCAAGATCAACCAGAAGCACGAAGTCGGCATGATGATTGGCTGGAGCATCGCGGCGCATTTCAAGACGCACCTGATGTACCTGTACAGCCAGTTCCCCGTGCTCGCCCTGTGGGGCAGCGCCGGCTCCGGCAAGTCGAAGACCGCCGGCCTGATCACTTGGCTCAACGGCACCGACTACATGCTCAAGGACTCCGGGGTCAGTGCCCCGTCGACCTCGCCCTACGGCATGCTGGATTACCTGTCGAGCACCACCACCGTTCCCAGGATCATTGAAGAATTCAACAAATCCAAGATGACCAGCCATGCGTACAAGGACGTGGGTGAGCGGATCAAGCAGGCATGGAACGCAGAGTCGACCTTGAAAGGGAAACTGGGCCGGGGCATGGGTCGCACCGGCGCCGAAGCGGTGGCCATCCCGCTGTCCTCGCCGCTGGTGGTGATTTCTGAGCAGGAAATTGAAATCCCCGCGATCCAGGAACGCAGCATTCGCGTTCACCTGACCAAGCAGAAACGTGGCAACTGCCGCGAGCCGTTCTTTCTGGCCAGCGAAGGGCGCCAGCACCTGCGCCGACTCGGCAAGGCGATCATGGCCAAGGCCCTGACCACCACCCCCGAGGAAATCGAAGCGCTGATGAACAAGGCGTCGGCCCTGCTGCCCAAGGACATGGACGACCGCCCGCGCTACTCGCAGCAGGTGGTGCTGGTCGGGNTGTGGCAANTGCAGGCGGTGTGCGAGGAACTGCACNTGTTCCAGGCNCTGAAAACNTTGGGGCCAATCATTGACGCGGTGATCGGCCGCTTCGATNCCCCGGACCANGGTTATGTGCAGAGCGAAATCGACCTGGTACTGCAAAAGCTCGCGATCATCGTGGCCATTTCACGCAGCGTGCAGGAAGCGGGGCAGGGCTACGTGCATCTGGTGGAAGGCCTACACTACGCAGTGACGCCGGAGTATCTGATCCTCGATCCGGTGCTGGGTCATGCCGCCTACACCCGCTTCTGTACCGTCGAGGAACGCACCGCGCCAGTGATCAGCAGCGGGGCGCAGTTCACCAAGTTGATCAACGAAGAACCCTATTTCATCAAGTACGCGCCATTCGCCGGGTTGGGCGGTGGCCGTGCGATGCTCTACCTGTCACTCAAAGAGATGCAGGGGAAGAACATCGACACCAGCCTGCTCGGCTGGGGAGGTGGCAATGACGGCTCCTACGCTAGCTGAATACTTCCAGCGCGCCGGCATCGAACGGTACCCATCGTTCGCCCCGTTCGTGCAGCTCAAGCACACCCCGTTCCAGTCGCAGGTCGAAGGCCTGAGCCTGTGCGTGCATTACCAGTGGTTCGGCCTGCTCGACGAGACCGGCGCNGGCAAGTCGATCCCCGTGGTGGGTGCGGCCCTGCACTACATCGGGCTGGGCAACAAGGTCGTGGTGCTGACGCTGGCCACCCTGATNTANCAGTTCGCCGAGTCCGTGATCGAAGAGTTTCAGGGTGTCGACAAGTACGTGCGNGTCCATGTGCTGGATGAACCGCCGGCCAAGCGCGCCAAGCTGATCGAGAAGTGGGACNACGAAGGCTGGCCAGAAATGATGGTCATGAGCTACGAGCTGTTTGGCCACCAGAAGCTGTGCAAGATCCTCAAGGAAAAGGGCTACGACGTACTGATCACGGACGAGAGCCAGAAGTGGAAGTCGCCGGAAAGCACGCTGGCCAAACGCATTGGCGAGTACGTGGGTGACCCGGCGCAGCCGGACACCGCGTTCTTCCCCATGACCGGCACGCCGATGCACACATACATGAGTGACTGCTACACCCTGCTCACCTTCATGAGCCCGGGGGCGTACCTGTCCTACGACCACTTCTGCCGCCGGCACTGCCGCTACAAGCTGATCCGCTTGAAGGTGCCCAAGATCACCAGCAGTGGCAAACGCATCAGCCGGGTCAAGGAACTGGTGGGCTACCAGCGGCACGCCGAGTTGTCGGCCAACCTGTATGCCCGCTGCCGGCGTGTGCTGAAAAGCCAGATCCCGGAACTGCGCGACCTGAAGGAGCCGATCATTACCGAAGTGCCGGTCAGGCTGAGCCCGGCGCACCGCGAGGCGTACCGCAAACTCACCATCGAACGCTTCATCGACTTCGGCGACGGCACCATTCTCTCTGCCCTGCAGGAGCAGGAGCTGCGCCAGAAGGTGTTGCAGATTGTCACCTGCCCGGAGCTGTTCCTGCCGGAAGGCACAAAAATCGACAACCAGGTACTCGCCACCTGCCGCGACCTGACCGAGGCGCACGTCGCCGATTCCAAGGTGATCCTGTTCGTGAATTTCAAGGAGACCGTGGCGCGCTATGCCGAGTTCTTTGCTGACATGAACCCGGCGACCATGAACGGGGCTCTGTCTGCGACCCAGCGCCAGGCGATGACCGAGAAGTTCCTGCACGACCCGACCTGCCGGCTGCTGGTGGCCAACCCGCGATCGGCCGGCGCGGGCTTCAACTTTCAGGGGGTCAGTCACACGGTGATCTTTGCCGAACCGACCGGCTCCCCGGGCGAGTTCAAGCAGGCGATGGACCGTGTCGTCAGACCGGGCCAGCTCTGGCAGTGCAACATTTACGTGTTGAAGGCGCTGGAAACCCTAGCGCCCAACGCCATCCGCAACATGCTCAAGCGTGACGGGGACATCGGGCAAGTGACCCTCGATCCTCGCACCCTGCGCCACTTTTACAACGTCGCATAAGACGACGGCACGAATTCCGGGAGACCGGGATAACAAGCGGCGGTAACAGCCGCAATTTGAATGACATTTTGAAGTTCAAAGACTAGGGGAATCACAATGCCACTGATCAAAGATGGTAGTGCCGTAAGCAAGGACGCGGTGGAAACCGCAGAAGCGAGCGCCGCACAAAACTCCGAAGCCCTGCAGGAAGAGGCCTCCGCATTGGAGGAACCGGCTGTCCTGGACCCTGAACCGGCTGCGCAGCCTGCGGCTCAATCCACCTCCACCGCTGTCGCCCCTCGCGCCGATGCGCCTGCGGCTCGCAGCAATGGCAGCCAGATGAAAGCCATGCAGGAAATGGAAGACGCCGGTTTTGGTGGCGGTCACATTGACTTCACGTCTTTCACCAACATCGTTTTGAAAGACGGTGAGTTCCAACTGGTCGGCACCACCAAGTCGTTTTCCGCGACCGAAGGGTTTACCGGCACCATCCTGCAGGGTCGCGCCAAATGGGCGATGCGTGTGGGCAACGACGACGACGCCGATGTGTGCTTCGCGTACTCCAAGGCGGAATTCAACGACGTTGAAACCGAATCCGGGGCCAAGGTGGCCGAGTGGCGTGCGGAAAACCTGAAGCCCGAGCTGAAGGAATACGCCGAACTCTTTGTCATGGTCGACAAGATCCACGCCGGTGAATGCAAGGAGCTGGAAGGTGACGCCGTCGTGGTGCAGGTGTCGCCGATGTCGATCGGCAGGTGGGCGGGCTACAAGTTCAAGATGCAAAGCCGCACCGGCTGCCTCCCTAACGGCTACAAAACCCTGTTCATCCGTGGCGAAAAGGTCACGGCCGCCAAGTTTCCGTTCTACCCATGGGATTTCAAGTTTGTTGAATTGAACGCCTAAGCCTCACGGCTAGCTGTGGTTTGCCGGCGGGTTCGCGCCCGCCGGCACTCTCTCTTGTCGTCCGAGGAATGGGGTGCAACGTGAAACTGAATGGACTGGCTCTGCTCGATGTGCGCGGCTTGCTGCTGCACGCCTACCACCGGGGCACTGACCCCGATGCCAAACTCAGCCCCCTGACTGACAAGCCGGTGAACTCTGCCGGCTACGGTTTGCGTGGGTTCCTGGACACCTACATCATTCCCCTGCTGTCTGATTTCTCCCCCCTCAACATCATTGCGGTGTGGGATGGGGGCAACACCTTCCGCGAGAGCCTGTTCGCGAACTACAAGGCCAAGCGCCACGCCGAAGAAAAAGACCCGGCGGTTGAAGCCCAGTTGAAAAAGATGTTCGACATGGCCAAGGCGCTGCTGGCCTATGCCGGCGCCTTCAACGTGCGCGTCGAAGGCGTGGAAGCGGACGACGTGATCGGCGCCTTCTGCCTGCACTTCCCCGAAGTGCTCAAGCTGGTCCACACCGTGGACCGCGACCTGACCCAACTCAACGACGACAACACCACCGTGCTGGTGAAGGCCCTGCCGGCGGACGATTTCGAAGGCTACCCAACCCGCTACGTGCGGATCTACAAGTCCCTGGTGGGGGACAAGACCGACGAATACGGCGGCGTGCCGCAGGTCGGGCCGGTGGCGTTCAAGTTCCTGGTCGACACCTACGGCTGGGACGGCATCGAGCAGCTGGAAGCCTGCGTGGCCAGCAACGACTACACCTTTCTGCTGGAAGCGTGTGAAGCCACCAGCTGCAAGGTGCTGCGCAAAATCTACGAGAGCCGCAGCACCTGGCGCCTGATGTACACCCTCGCCGGGCTGCACCCGGAGCTGCTGTACGGCGCGCAGGGCCGCACGATCATCCGCCCGGAGTGGTACGTGCGCCTCCCGGACGCGACCAAGGTGCTGGACCTGCTGACCATCGCAGGCGACCCGAGCCTGTTCGAACACTTCGCCCCGCACATGCCGACCATGACCCTGGTGACGCCGGAGAACTGGCCGCAGGTGCATGCCGCCTACGTCGAAGGCCTGCGCGACACCCCGCTGGCCAGCTTCGACTATGAAACCTACGACAGCCTCGGACACGACTGGTCGGCAGCCCTGCCGGACAGCTCCCGCGGCTACGTCGACGTGCTGTCGCAGCGCCTGACCGGTGGGTCTTTCACCTACGGCAGCAACCTGCAACACACCTTCTACCTCCCGGTGCTGCACAAGAACACGGCCAACCTGGACAAGGCGCGGCTGGTGGATCTGCTGCTCGACATCGAAGAGGCACGGGTTGATTTCGTCGCACACAACGCGAGGTTCGAAGCGTTGGTTACCAAGCTGACGCTGAACTTCCAGCTGGAGGGGCCGATCTGTACGCAGATGCTCGGCACCTACGTCGACGAAAACCTGGAGCAGGGCTTGAAGGCCCACGCCCGGCACTGGCTGAAGTACGACCAGGTCGAGTACAAGGAGCTGCTGGCCCAGTACGGCGCCCGGGACATGCGCGACCTCACCGGCGAGCAGGTGACCCACTACGCCTGTGATGACGCCTTCGTCGCGGCGCGGCTGGCGGTGCTGTTCTTCCTGATCCTCAAGCTGGAACAGCAGTGGGACTTCGCCTACAACGAGGACCGCTACACCCTGCACCCGTTCAACGACAGCTTTGAAACCGGGGTGCAGCTCGACTACGCCCGCCTGGACGAACTGGCCGCCGCCGATGCCGAGGTGGTCAAGAACAACACCGAACGGTTGCACAGCCTGCTGGCTGAGCATTGCAACCAGATCAGCGACATCGGCGCTGAGGGCTTGAAGAAGGCCGAGGGCGACAACCTGCTCCGGCTGTTCATCCACGACAAGCTGAACCGCTCGCAGGCACAGGCCAAGGTGGCCGAGGCCTATGAGCGCTGGCGGCTGGGTTCGGTGTACGTCCCCTACACCGAGACCTTTACCCCGGCCGAGTTCATCGCCACGGAGAAGGGGTTCACCCGCGTGGCCGAGAAGGTCGGGCTGCCGATCGTGATGGAAAGCGTCAGCGGCAAGGGCGTCACCGCCTGGCTGATGACCAGCCAGCACCACCTGAAACAGCACGGCAGCACCGACCCGCGTGCCCGCATGCTGGTCGAGCTGGTGCAGGCCGCTGCCGGCGAGATCCGCAAGCGCGAGGGTGAGGCGTTTGTGGCCTTGAAGCGGTTCATTGAAACCGAAGTGCTGCACCTGGACGGTGTGCGCGTGATCGAGGGTGACGAACTCAACCTCAACAGCCCCAAGCAAATGCAGATGCTGCTGTACTGCAAGTTGCAATTGCCGGTGCGCCTGCGCACCTT
>Ga0065714_10064766_pt1 | contig 19468 bp, 18 predicted proteins | sample MisRhiReplicate2_FD_59101 | JGI IMG/M metagenome (GOLD analysis project Ga0065714, IMG submission 59101) | Miscanthus rhizosphere microbial communities from Kellogg Biological Station, MSU, sample Rhizosphere Soil Replicate 2: eDNA_1 v2... | ecosystem: Host-associated > Plants > Roots >...
GTATTTATAGTTTAATTTAAATTTATGATTTTCTGAGAATTTTATTGATCATCGTTCTTTCGTTATAAACAAGAAATGCGATGAATAAGATAAACATTCCGTTTCCTATTAAATAATTATGCCGGAAACAGTAAAAAGAAATCATCGATATAGCAATCGACAATACTAAATAGACTGCGATCTTTTTTATGTTATAATGAATCGGATATTGTATTTTCCCCCAAATATAGGAGATTACCATCATACTTGTATAGGTGATCAATGCTGCAAAAGAACTTGCCCAATATCCGTATTCCGGAATAAAAGTAAAGTTGATGAATATCGTAATCGCAGCTCCTATCAATGAAATATACAATCCAACTCTTGTTTGGTCAGACAATTTATACCAAATCGAAAGATTGAGATAAATTCCTAAAAATAAAGCTCCGAGCATTACAAACGGTATGATTTCAATTCCCTCGTAATACAGTGGGTTTTTTAAATATTTCTCTGATATCCATTGTAGATTGACCATCAATCCGATGTAAATTAAACAGTTGCAAATCACAAAAACATCCATCAGAACAGCATAAGTTTTGTGATTGTTTTTATCTTTAAAACTTGAGAAGAAATATGGCTCAATTCCCAACTGATAAGCCTGTCTGAATACTGTAATGAAGGTAGCGATTTTATAAACAGCCCCATAAACACCGATCTGATGTTTCGCTTCTTCTTTCGGTAGTAAATATTTCAAAAACTGTCGGTCTAAAGTCTGATTGACAATTCCCGCAAGTCCTGCAATCATTACAGGCCACGAATAATTCATGATTCTTTTCCAAAGTGAAAAATCAAATTTTCGGAAGCTGAAATTCACAAATTCTTTTCCTACAATTGCTAAAGTGATGATACTCTGTATTAAATTAGCAATAAAAACATATCCGACACCGATTTCGGGATCATATTTAATCCCTAAAATTCCGTTTGGATAATGAGGAAGCCATTTTATAAAAAATACAACTAAGAAGTAATAAACTAAAGATCCTATAACTTTAGAAAGCATATAGGTTACAGGTTTTCCTTCCAGCCTTAAAACCGCAGAAGGAATGGTTGCAAAAGCATCAAAAGAAAGAATAAAAAGAAAAATGATAAGATAATTGACTTGATCTGGTGTTTCAAATGCATTGGCAAGATCCTGTCTGAAAACATATCCTAAAATAAGATAAATAAAACCGATTCCTAAAATGCTAAGTGCGGAAGTAGAAATCAAAGTTTTTTTATCAATATCACCTTCCTGCGCAAAACGGAAAAAAGAAGTTTCCATTCCGTGGGTCAGAAAAACGGTAATAACTCCTGCAATCGAATACCAGTCTACAAATGGTGACGACGCAGACGGCCCAAACGCTTTGGTGACAATTGGCGCAATAAGGAAAGGAAAAATCCTTACCAGTACCGAGCTGAGTCCGTACACAGCGGTTTGCCCAAATAATTTCTTGTACAAATTAATTTTTTTAAAGTGCAAATGTAAATATTAGAATTCACAATTTTCGGATTGATGTCTAAAAATCATTAATGAAAATATTAAATTTGTGCAATACAAATCTTTATTTCTAAAAAGTAAAAATGAAAATTCTTATAAAAAACGTAAAAATCGTCAACGAAGGACAGATTGTTGAAAGCGATATTCTCATTGAAAATGATTTAATCTCAAAAATTGATTCCAATATTTCTGAAGAAGCAGATCAAATTATTGATGGTTCAGGAAAATATCTTTTGCCGGGAGTGATTGATGATCAGGTTCATTTTCGTGATCCGGGATTGACTCACAAAGGTGACATCGAAACTGAATCCAAAGCTGCCATCGCAGGTGGAATCACAAGCTTTATAGATCAGCCAAACACAGTTCCGAATGCTGTGACACAACAATTATTAGCTGATAAATATGAAATTGCTTCTCAAAAAGCTTACGCCAATTACGGTTTCATGATGGGCGGTACGAATGATAATTTGGAAGAAGTTTTGAAAACAGATCCGAGAAATGTTCCAGGAATTAAACTTTTTCTGGGTTCTTCTACAGGAAATATGTTGGTTGACAATCCCGATACCTTGGAAAATATTTTCAGCAATACAAAAATGCTGATTGCTGTTCATTGCGAAGATGAAGCAACAATTCGTGAAAATACAGAAAAGTACAAAGCTGAATACGGCGATGATATTCCTGTGAAATTTCATCATTTGATAAGAAGTGAAGAAGCTTGTTACAAATCGTCTTCAAAAGCAATTGAACTCGCACAAAAAACAGGAGCAAGACTTCACGTTTTTCATTTATCGACAGCGAAAGAAATGGAACTTTTCAGCAATGATATTCCTTTAAAAGATAAAAAAATCACTGCCGAAGTTTGTGTTCATCATTTGACTTTTACCAACGAAGATTACGAAACAAAAGGCGGATTAATCAAATGGAATCCTGCTGTAAAAACTCAAAAAGACAAGGACGGATTGTGGGAAGCATTGTTGGATGACAGAATTGATGTGATTGCGACAGATCACGCACCTCATACTTGGGAAGAAAAACAGAATGTTTATACAAAATGTCCTTCCGGATCGCCTTTGGTTCAGCATTCTTTGGTTGTAATGCTGGAAAATTACGTCAACGGGAAAATTTCTTTAGAAAAAATCGTTGAAAAAATGGCTCATAATCCTGCTATTCTTTTCAGAGTTGAGAAAAGAGGTTTTGTGAGAGAAGGGTATAAAGCAGATTTGGTTTTGGTTGATTTAAATGAAAACTGGACGGTTGCCAAAGAAAATATTCTATACAAATGTGGTTGGAGCCCGTTAGAAGGAATGAATTTCCATTCTAAAGTTACTCACACTTTTGTTAACGGAAATCTGGTTTATGATAACGGTAAAATCAATGAAGAAAAATTCGGGGAGCGATTGCTTTTCGAAGTTCAGGATTAATAACTCATAAAAAAGGCTTTTCAAATTTTGAAAAGCCTTTTTATATAACAATTAATTAAATACTAATCAATCACAACACTTTCAATAGCTTTTTCCAAAGAATTTTCCATAATTCCCGGAATTGACAGACCTTCTGCACGAAAAACACTAACATCCGTAACGCCATAAAAACCAAAAACATTCTTGACATAAGGAATATTGGAGTCATAAACCTGATATGGACCTTTCGAGTAAATATTTCCGGATGTGAAAGCAATGTATAATTTTTTGTTATTCAACAAGCCTTTAGGACCATTTTCATCATATTTAAAAGTGTAGCCTGCTCTTGAAGTAAAATCAAAATATGCTCTGAGTGTTGCAGGAACAGAAAAATTGTACATTGGAGAATCAATAACAATAATGTCGGCTTCCTGAAGTTCTGAAATCAAGTTTTCAGAATATTCATTGATTGACTGCTGTTCCGGAGAATGGCTCTCTGCAGGAGAGAAAAAAGTATTGATATGTGCTTCTTCCAAAAGAGGAACGAGGTTCTTTGTAAGATCGCGTTCTTTCACGGTACTGTCAGGGTATTTTTCCTGAATTTTTTCAATGACAGCATTTCCTAATTTTCTGCTAGCAGATACTTCTATTCTGGGACTTGAGATAATGTGCAGTATTTGTTTCATGTTTTAAATTTTAAAATTTCTTTGACAAAATTATGTACATTTGCTTATCAAAAGTTAGTAGTGAACAAAAGGTTAGTAGTAACCTTTTGGTTAGTTTAAATTTATTTTATGGAAAATAATATTGAATTAGAAAAACCGCTTACTAAAATAAATTGCCAAAATCATCTTTCATCGGTGGAAGATGCGATTTATGTTATCGGTGGAAAATGGAAGCTGAAAATTATTATTTCTTTGCAGGAAAATGGGAGCATTCGATTCAATGAGCTTCAGAGAATTGTTGTGGGAATATCTGCAAGGGTGCTTTCAAACGAACTGAAAGATTTAGAATTAAATGGTTTTGTAAAAAGAATTGTGCATTCAGAACAAACGCCTGTTGTGGTAGAATATATTTCTACAGATTATAGCAAAACGCTGAAACCAGTTATAATGGCGCTTTCCGAGTGGGGAAGAACACACAAAAATAATATTAAACAAGATTTGTTTTAATTAAAAGACTGCCGAAATTCCAAAGGTGACATTTTTGTTTTCTTTTTGAAAAGAGTACTGAACGATTGCGAATGCTCAAATCCCAACTCATAAGCAATTTCACTTATCGAAAGTTCAGTTGTCGAAAGTTTTTCTTTCGCTTTACTGATCAGTTTTTCGTGAATATGCTGTTGCGTATTCTGTCCGGTATGAACTCTCAAAAAATCACTTAAATAATTAGCAGAAAGATTCATCACTTCTGCAATTTGATGAACCGTTAAAAGACCTTTTTCAGATGAGTCCGTATTAAAATAATCATTTAAATAAAATTCAAATTTCGTCAAAAGCTGATGGTTTCCGCTTTTTCTGGTGATAAACTGTCTTTCGTAAAAGCGTTTGGAATAATTCAACAACAATTCAATCTGCGATAAAATAATTTCCTGAGTATGATGGTCGATATGTTGACATTCTTTATCTATTTTATTCAGAATTTCAAGCAAATCATTTTCCTCATCTTCGGATAAGTGCAAAGCCTCATTTACGGCATACGAGAAAAATCCGTAAGACGAAATCGTAGTTGCCAAAGAATGTTTCAGCAGAAAATCTTCGTGGAAAATCAACAGATAACCTGTATTTTCACAATCCATTGTCTTCAGATCAAGATACTGAACCTGATTCGGTGCTGTAAAACTCAACACACCTTTGTCATAATCGTAATGCTGCTGTCCGTATTTTATTTTTCCGGTGGCATTCCGTTTCAGTGCAACACAATAATACCGACTCACAAAACCTTTCCAGATATCATCTTCAATGAAAACACTTTCAGAAAGATTGATAACACTTACCATAGGATGCTTTGGTTCGGGAAGTGAAAGCAGTTTGTGAAATGCAGAAATAGATTTTATGGTGTTCATAACTTTAATTTTTTTTTAATAATAATTTTTGGCCCCCTTTTTCCGTCTGAATTTATCCTGAGCTTGCTGAAGGACTCCCGCTTTTTTGCTTCGCAAAAAGAGCTCGGTTCACGCCGGGGCGCAATCGTATCACGTTTTAATTGTTTTTAACAATTAAAGTTACAAATTAATAATCCAAAAGTCCCATTCCGAATTCATCATACGTTGCACCGGTATCTGTTCCCAGCGGTACAATGCTTTCCAGTTTTTGAAGATCGGTTTCACTTAAGACAATTTTACTTGCTTCAATATTTTGTTCAACATATTTTCTGCGTTTAGTCCCCGGAATTGGTACGATTCCTTTGCTAATAATCCAAGCCAGAGCCAGTTGAGAAGATGTGATTTCTTTTTCCTTTGCGAGATTTTCAATCGCTTCCACCAATTCAATATTTTTATGGAAATGCTCTCCTTGAAAACGCGGAATTCCTCTTCGGAAATCATTTTCCGGCAAATCATCAATCGAACGGATTTGTCCGGATAAAAATCCTCTTCCCAAAGGTGAATACGCTACGAAACCAATTCCCAATTCATCCAAAGTTTTGATGACGCCTTTTTCTTCAACTGTTCTTTCAAACAGAGAAAATTCACTCTGAACTGCCGAAATAGGATGAACTGCGTGTGCTTTTTTCACAGTCTCAGAAGAAACTTCCGACAAACCGATATAACCAATTTTTCCTTCCTTAACCAAATCACTCATCGCTCCAACAGTCTCTTCAACAGGAACATTTTTATCCAAACGATGCATATAATAAAGATCGATATAGTCAGTTTTCAGATTTTTAAGAGAACGTTCAATCGATTTTTTCACATAATCTCTAGTTCCTTTGATTTTCCAAGTGATTTGTTCGTTGTCATCAATTTCCCAACCGAATTTTGTTGCGATAATATATTGGTCACGACTTCCTTCAATGGCTTTTGCAATCAGCTGTTCATTTTTGAAAGGTCCGTACAGATCGGCGGTGTCCAGAAAATTCCCACCCAATTCCAAAGAACGGTGAATGGTTGCAATAGCTTCCTTTTCATCGGCTTTACCATACATATTGGCATCGCCAAAGCCAGTCATTCCCATACACCCCAAACCGATATTCGGGATGATCAACCCCTGACTTCCTAATTTTACTTGATTCAATTTCATATTGTTAAATTTTATTGATACAAAATTCAACAGAAATTAAGAATTTGATGTATGCAAAACCATGATTTTCGTATTCAAATTACGGATTATATTTTTTTAATTTTAATATAAAAAATTACAACACACATCTGTGAAAATCTGAGAAATCTGTGGGAAAATTTATTCAATCTTTGTCAGAAATCTAAACAATATAAATAAAGCTGTATTTAGATTCCACGTTCCACTGAGTTCCGCTCTGAATGACAAACTTTGAGAATATAATATTTTTCACTCTATTTTATCTAATTCTGAATGTCAGTTTTATAATTTTGTTTGTAAAAATTAGTAAAAACATTAATGTTATTTGTGTTTAAACAAATCATTTTTTAGGTTTAGAATTCATATAAAAACTCAATTTCCCGCCATTCATAATATCAGAATGCTTTAATGTAAAGTTTTTTATTTCTTTTCCATTGAGAAGAATTTTTTGAACATAAACATTCTTCGGACTCTGATTGATAGCTTCAATTTCAAAAGTTTTTCCGTTCTCTAAATTCAGAACTGCATGGTCAATTGCAGGACTTCCGATCGCATAATCTTCCGAACCTGGAGCAACCGGATAAAAACCAAGCGAGCTCAAAATATACCAAGCGCTCATTTGCCCTGCATCATCGTTTCCGCCCAACCCATCGGGAGTTGCTTTGTATTGCATTTCTAAAATTCGTCTGATTTGTGCCTGAGTTTTCCACGGTTGCCCTGCCCAATTGTAAAAATAGGCAACATGATGAGCCGGCTCGTTTCCGTGAACATATCCGCCGATGATTCCTTCTCTTGTAATGTCTTCTGTGTCAGCAAAAAACTCGTTTGGTAAATGCATGGTAAACAATTTATCCAATTTTGAAGCGAATTTTTTCTTTCCACCCATCAATTTGATTAATTCATCCGGGTTTTGTGGAACGAAGAAACTGTAATTCCATGAATTTCCTTCAATAAAACCTTGTCCATGAGTACTCAATAAATCAAAATCTTTTTTGAAACTTCCATCCGCTAAACGAGGTCGCATAAATCCGATAGTTTTATCAAAATTATTTTTCCAGTTTTCAGAACGTTTGATGAATTGATTGTAAATTTCCGTTTCGCCCAAATGTTTCGCCAATTGAGCAATTGTCCAGTCGTCATAAGCATATTCCAGTGTGTTTGAAACTGAAGTTCCGCTTTTTTCAGCAGGAATATAACCCAAATCAATATATTGTCCGATGCCCTCGTAATCTCTTTTGTTGGCTGTTTCAACGCAAGCCATTAACACAGCTTTTGCGTCGCCATTGTAATTTCCTTTAATAATTGCATCTGCGGCCACACTTACACTGTGATAACCGCTCATGCACCAATTATCATTCGCATAATGTGACCAGATTGGTAACATTTTCATTGAAAATTGATTGTAATGTGCCATCATCGATTTCACCATATCATTATTTCTCTTTGGTTGAATAATGTTGAAGAAAGGATGAAGCGCACGATAAGTATCCCAAATTGAGAATGTTGTATAGTTGGTAAAACCTTCTGCTTTGTGAATGTTTTGGTCTAAACCTTTATACTCTCCGTTAACATCAGTATACGTTGTCGGATTGATAAACGTATGATACATTGCCGTATAGAAATTCGTTTTTTCTGTTTCAGAACCTTTTACAACGATTTTATTTAATTCTTTATTCCAAATTTCCTGCGTTTGCATTTTAACTTGGTCAAAAGATAAATTTCCTGCCTCTTTTTCTAAATTTTCCAGTGCATTGGCTTGGCTTACAGGTGAAATTGCCAATTTGATTTCGATCGCTTCATTTTCATTGGTGTCAAAATCAAAATACATTTTCAGGTTTTTTCCTGCGATTTCAGGGAAATTTTTGGTCTGGTCAAATTTTCTCCAAAATCCATTATAAACCTGCTTCCCGTCATAGTTTTTCTGACCATAAGATTTAAAAGTTTTTGAAAATTTCATGGCAAAATAAACGGTTCTCGTTCTTGCCCAACCGTTGGTTTGTCGATAACCTGTGATGGTATTTCCGTTTTCTACACGAACGTAAGTCCATACATTTTTCCCATCATAATTGTAAATTCCGGCCATTAAATCCAAAATAATATGCGCCTGATCAGATTTTGGAAAAGTATAACGATGAACTCCGACTCTTGTTGTTGCCGTTAATTCAGCTAAAATATTATGATCATCAAGTTTTACTTTGTAATATCCTGCTTCTGCTTTTTCGTTTTGATGGGAAAATCTGCTTCTATAACCACTTTCGGGATTAGAAGCTGTTCCGGGATTTAATTGTAATTTTCCGACAGCCGGCATCACGAGAAAATCTCCCAAATCGGAATGTCCTGTTCCGCTAAAGTGTGTTGAACTGAAACCTACAATTGTTTTATCTTCGTATCGATAACCTGCACAATATTCATAAACTTCGCCATTGTATTTTCCGTTGAGTGCATAAGAAATTGTATCTGTTTCCGGACTTAGCTGTACTGCTCCGAAAGGTGCGGTCGCTCCGGGATAAGTGTGTCCCATTTTTTCGGTTCCGATCAACGGGTTGACATATTGATAGAGCTTTTCGAATTGTTGAGCTTTACAATTTAAACCAAAAAATATAAGCAAAAAAAATAGTGAAGTTCCCGGATTTTTCATGAAGACTAGATTTTGAAAACGTTAAAATTAATCAAAATCAAAAGATAATTAATTATCATTATGTATTTTAAAATCCTTGTTTTTTAAAACTAGTCAACATTTGTTTATAAGTAAAACAAATGAAGTTTATGAAGATTATTTTTCAGAAAATCGAAATCCTATTCCGTGAAGATTTTCAATGACGATATTCTGTTCGTCGGCAAATACTTTACGTAATCTTGAAATAAAAACATCCAGACTTCGCCCCATAAAATAATCATCATCGCCCCAAATCGCTTTTAGAATATCCTGTCTTTTTAAAACTGAATTTTTATGACGGATAAAATATAAAAGCAATTCAGATTCTCGTTGGGTAAGTGTAATGATGTTTCCGGAATAGTGTAAAGTGTAATTTTTTGGGTCAAAACTATACTTCCCAACAGTATATTTTGGGGATGAAGTTTCTGTTTTCTTAGAACGTCTCAGGAAAACCTCAATTTTAAGAATGAGCTCTTCTATGCTGAAAGGTTTTACAAGATAATCATCTGCTCCGATTTTCAAACCTTTAATCCGGTCTTCTTTCAAAGCTTTGGCGGAAATAAAAATAATGGGAATTTCTGAATTTTTACTGCGGATTTGTTCAGCAAGATCAAATCCGTTCATTTCGGGCATCATGATATCTAAAAGACAAATGTCAAAGTTATTGCAATTAAAGGCTTCAAGTGCTGATTTTCCGTCTCCGTAATGTTCAATGTCATAATAGGTCTCCAGGCTGTCCTGGATCAGGAAAGCTATGGTTGTGTCGTCTTCTGCATATAAAATTTTAGATTTTTCCATTGCTTATGCTTGATTAAATTTAAAACGGAAAAAACAAAGTTGTGGTAATTCCTCCATTTTTATTATTCTCAACAGATATTTTCCAATGATGCTGCTGAACGATTTTTTTTACATAAAAAAGTCCTAAACCGAAACCATTGATCTCATCACTTTTTTTATTGCTGACTCTGTAAAATTTATCAAAAATATGAGGAATATTTTTAGCAGGGATGCCCATTCCGTTGTCTTTAAACTTTAAATATAAACCTTTTGAATCTTTTTCTGACGAAATGATAATATTGGGTGTTGTTTCACAATACTTGACAGAATTATCTAAAATGTTGTAAATGATATTCGTAAAGTGAAATTTGTCTGCAATCACAGAAATATTATTTTGAATATTTATATCGATTTTCAGATTTTCATTCTTTTGCTGCATATTTTCTGCGATTTCTTCAATAAAAGGCAGGAGCATGATTTTTTCGGTTTTTAGTGAAAGTCCTGCAGAATCGTTTTTGGCAATATTCAATATTTTTTCAATATGATTATTGAGTTTATTGCTTTGATTAATAATAATCGAAGTGTAGGTCTGAAGTTTTGAGTTTTCCTGTACTATTTGTTGCTTGTTGAGAGCTTCTGTTGCCAAAAGTATTGATGATAGCGGGGTCTTAAACTCATGCGTCATATTATTAATGAAATCCCGTTGCAGCTCTGAGAATTTTTTTTGCTGAATAATCGTGTAAATTGAGTAAACATAAACCAGCAGAATGATGATAAGAGCAAATGTAAGCAGATACCAAAAACGCAATGAGCTTATAAGATAAGTGGTTTTGTCGGGAAAACGTATTGAAAAATAATAGGTGAGATTTTTATGTTTTGGAAATTGAATCACCTTTTCACTGGGCTCTTCCTGATGACTACTCATATATTTTCCGTAGATCATCTGATCGCTGTGGCAATTATATAAAGCGTAAACATAATCTGTATTGATTTGAAATCTTGTAAATTCTGTCTTCAGGTAATGTTCAAGAACTGCAGGATGAAATTCGTTATTGATATTGACAACGTAATAATCATTAGCCACAATTTGTACGGGATTTTCTGTAAAAGAGGTTTTTCCTTCAGACATTTTGTCGACAACCTCCATCAAAGCAATGTTTACTTTTTGATTAAACTTTCTATCTTCAAGGTTATACGCCTGTTTCGTCCATAAAAGCTGGGCTATCAAAATTCCGATAATAGCAACGAGACCAAGTGTGATAATGATATTGAGTTTTTTTATTTCCATTTACAGAAGCAATATTATCTAAAAATATCTATTATTCTTCGATTATTAACAACTCATTAACAAATGTTTGATAGCGGTTAACAAATTGTTTGGTCAATCGGGTTTACCTTTGAATTATCAAAACAAAATAATTGATTTCTTTGAATTTTATTAAACATTAAAATTATACTCATGAAAAAATTGAAAATTACTGCTTTGCTTGCAGTTTTAGCATTCTCTCCGTTTTACGCAAATGTATTCACTACAGAAGCAGTTTCTATCGTAAAAGTATTAGCAGATGCAATCAAATGGAAATCAGAATCTATTGACGTTGGAAACATTCCTCAGGGAAAACCAAAAGTGATCAGATTTGAATTTACAAACACATCTTCAAAGCCAATCATTATTGAAAACGTAGCTCCATCTTGCGGATGTACAACTGCAGATTATACGAAAACTCCAATTCTTCCAGGAAAAAAAGGATTTGTTGAAGCTAGCTACAATGCAGCAAACGCAGGAGCTTTTGTAAAAACGGTAAACGTTACCACAAGCGACAGCAAAACTCCTAAAACTCTTTCTTTCAAAGGAACAGTTACGGCTTCATAATTAAATTTAAATATATAAAAAGAGCAGCTGATAATGATTTATCGGCTGTTTTTTTTGACCTAGACTCTATATTTTTTTAATATAAATTCAAGAATAGTATTTGTAACATTATTTATCATAAAATTTTAAGCTTCATCCGTTTAATATTTATTATTTTTAAGAAAAATAAAACATATGAATCAATATACACAGCCGATGTTGCGTGAAGACGCCCTTAAAGGAAAAGTTGCCATTGTAACAGGCGGCGGAAGCGGTCTTGGAAAAGCAATGACCAAATATTTTCTTCAATTGGGAGCAAAAGTAGTGATCACCTCAAGAAATCTTGAAAAGCTCTATGGAACTGCTAAAGAACTGGAAGACCAGACTGGTGGAAGAGTACTTTGTGTTGCTTGTGATGTAAGAAATTGGGACGAGGTAGAGGCAATGAAAGAAGCAACATTGAAAGAATTCGGAAGAATTGATATCCTATTGAATAACGCAGCAGGAAATTTTATTTCACCAACAGAAAGACTGACGCATTCTGCTTTTGATTCTATTTTAGATATTGTTTTAAAAGGAACTAAAAACTGTACACTTTCTATCGGAAAACATTGGATTGATTCTAAAAGCCCGGGAACAGTTTTAAATATTGTCACCACTTATGCATGGACCGGTTCTGCATACGTCGTTCCATCTGCTTGTGCAAAAGCCGGCGTTTTGGCAATGACAAGATCTTTGGCAGTTGAATGGGGAAAATACAATATCCGTTTTAACGCCATTGCACCAGGACCGTTTCCAACGAAAGGAGCGTGGGACAGATTGCTTCCGGGAGATATGAAAGATCAGTTTGATCTGGCTAAAAAAAATCCGTTAAAAAGAGTGGGAGAGCATCAGGAATTGGCAAATCTTGCTGCCTATCTTGTTTCTGATTTTTCATCTTTTGTGAATGGCGAAGTCGTTACAATTGACGGTGGAGAATGGCTTCAGGGAGCGGGAGAATTTAATATGCTTGAAGATATTCCGCAGGAAATGTGGGATGCCCTTGAAGCAATGATTAAAGCAAAAAAATCAAATTAATTAAAATCAATAAATTACACTCCCGATTTTTGTGATAATTTCGGGAGTTTTTTCACTAACCATAAGAATTACAAAATTATTTTCAATGAATTTAAAATTCCCTACTCTTATTTCTACTGTAGCAGCAGTACTTTTTGCAAATTCTGTTTACGCTCAGGAAGCTCCAAAATATGATTACGTAGAAGCTTTCAAACCATTCTTTTATTCTCAGACAGGAACTGAGACAAGATCAGCAAGTGGACAACCGGGACATGCTTATTGGCAGAATTCAGCAGACTACAATCTGAATGTGAGTCTTAATGATGCAAAAAACGAAATCACAGGGACAGCCGAAATTACTTATACCAACAATAGTCCGGATAAAATGGGCTTTCTTTGGCTGCAATTGGATCAGAATTTATTTGAAAAAGATTCACGGGGAAATGCTTTAGTACCAATTTCAGGAAGCAGAAACGGAGCTAAAGGTGAAACTTTCGATGGCGGATATAAGATTAAATCTGTAAAATTTAACGGTAAAGATGTGAAATATACGGTTACCGATACCAGGATGCAGATTGATCTTCCTCAGGAATTAAAAGCTAAAGGCGGAGTCGCAAAAGTTAAAATAGAATACTCCTTTCTTTCTCCTCAATACGGATCAGACAGAATGGGAATTCAGGATACGAAGAATGGCAAAATCTTCACGATAGCACAGTGGTATCCGAGAATGTGCGTTTACGATGACGTCTTGGGATGGAACACGATGCCGTATTTAGGTGCATCTGAGTTTTATCTCGAGTATGGAGATATTACCGCAAACATTACCGTTCCTTCCAATCATTATGTTGTCGCTTCGGGTGAGCTTTTAAATGAAAAAGAAGTGTATTCAAAAGAAGAAAGCAACAGATGGTCACAGGCAAGAAACTCAGACAAAACCATCATGATCAGACCGGAATCTGAGATTGGAAAAAACAATGCATCAGGTACAAAAACCTGGAAGTTTAAAATCAGCCAGACCAGAGATTTTGCATGGGCTTCTTCTCCGGCATTTATTTTAGATGCAGCAAAAATAAATCTTCCAAGCGGTAAAAAATCATTAGCGATCTCTGCTTATCCCTCTGAAAGTGCAGGTGAAAAAGCCTGGGGAAGATCTACAGAATATACAAAAGCCGCCATAGAGCATTATTCGGAAAAATGGTATGAATATACTTATCCTGCTGCAACTAATGTTGCCGGAAACGAGGGCGGAATGGAATATCCGGGAATTGTTTTCTGTCATATGGATTCTAAAGGTGAAGAGCTTTGGGGCGTTACCGATCATGAGTTTGGGCACAACTGGTTTCCAATGATCGTAGGCTCAAACGAAAGACTTTTTGCGTGGATGGATGAAGGTTTCAACACGTTCATTAATGAATTGTCTACAGAGGCTTTCAATAAAGGAGAATATTATTCTAAAAAGAATGTTGCTCAAATGGGAAACTACCTGATGAGTGATCAATTTGAACCGATCATGGTGGGACCGGATAATATGAAGGAAAACAGCATTGGAGTTTTAGCTTATTATAAACCGGGACTCGGAATGGGAGTTTTAAGAGAATCTATTCTCGGACCGGAAAAATTTGACAAGGCTTTTAAAACCTACATCGAGCGTTGGGCTTTTAAACATCCGACGCCATGGGATTTCTTCCATACGATGGAAAATGTTTCGGGGGAGGAACTAAATTGGTTCTGGAGAGGTTGGTTTATCAACAAATGGAAAATCGATCAGGCGGTTAAAAATGTAAAATACATCAATGGTGATTTTACAAGCGGTGCACAGATTACCGTTGAAAATTTAGGTCAATTGCCTATGCCGACGACTGTTCAGATCAAATTTAAAGACAATACTGAGCAAATTGTAAAATTGCCTGTAGAAATCTGGAAAAGAAATACAGAATGGACATTCCGATTAAATTCCACGAAAGAAATCGTTGAGGTGAAACTCGATCCGAAATCTGAAATTCCTGATGTAAATCCTACAAATAATTTATGGTCTTCTGCAGATGCAAAACCTATGGAGAAAATCAATATAAAAGATTTTACCGGAACTTTTGCAAATAAAGAAATTGGGCTGAAACTTACTTTTAAAGAAAAAGACAATCAGCTCTTTGGTCAGGCATCGGGTCAGCAGGAATTTCCTTTGGAATATGCAGGGAACAGCACTTTCAAATTCGAACAGGCTGAAATTTCATTGACTTACAGCAGCGACAAAAAGACGGTCACTTTTACGCAAGGCGGGCGAGAATTTAAATTTATCAAAGAATAAATTCGTCTCACCACTCTTACAGCTCCGGAAATTCCGGAGTTTTTTTTTGATTTTAATTTAAAAATTAATACAAAGTTTTCCGTTTTGTTATTTCTTTCAGAGGCATAAGTTTTATTTTTGTTTTTAATTTAATGAAAACTATAATGAATTTCAGATTTTCAATCGTATTGTTGATGTTTTTTGCATCATGCTTTTCTCAGGATCTTAAAGTAATGAGTTTTAATATCAGGCTCAATGTAGATTCAGATAAAGAAAACTCATGGACAAACAGAAAAAAAGAGGTTGCAGGTTTGCTGACCTATTATCATCCGGATTTTTTCGGAGTTCAGGAAGCGCTTCCGGATCAAATGAAAGATATTAAAACAGGTTTGAGAAATTACGATTATGTGGGTGTCGGAAGAGATGACGGAAAAGAGAAAGGTGAATTTTCTGCGATATTTTATGACACTAAAAAGCTTCAGATCGTAAAATCCGGAACATTCTGGCTTTCCGAAACTCCTGAAAAACCCTCGAAAGGTTGGGATGCAGCCTTGAACAGAATTTGCACTTATGCTATTTTTAAAGATAAAGGATCTCAGAAGGAGTTTTTGGCAATGAATATTCACTTTGATCATGTCGGAAATGTCGCTCGGGTAAAATCTTCAGAACTGATTTTAAAAAAGGCAAAAGAACTGAATCCTAAAAGTTTGCCTTTAGTATTGACAGGTGATTTTAATTTAACCGAAGATACAGAGCCTGTAAAAATTCTTTCTCAAAATCTGGAAGACACTTTTTACAATGCTGAAAAAAAACATTATGGTCCTGCAGGAACATTCACAGGTTTCAATATTAATGAAATTCCAAAAGATAGAATCGATTATATTTTTACAAAAGGTTTTAAGATAAAATCTCACAGACATATCAACGACAGAAGAGAAAATCTGCTATATCCATCAGATCATTTTCCGGTCTTGGCTGATTTGCAGTTTTAAAGAATAATAGGCATTGTTTCAGTGCCTTTTTTCTTATTCTGCTGTTTTCATGATTTATTTGAAATTGATAGCATTGGGAAGATATTATAAGAGTGCTTTTCTGCCTTCATTGTTATTAAATCAAGAATAGATTCTGAAAAAATTTGAAATGGAAAAATTCTTATACAGCAAGAAAGTTTCTATAATTAATGATAGATTTGCAGCGATTAATTCGTTAGTAAAATTATCAAATGAAAAAACAGACTATTGCATTATTTTGCATAGCAACATTTAGTATTTAATGTGCTCAAAAAAATGATTCACCGGCTGCCGGCAAATATACAGGTGACCAAAAAGCGTCTTATTACATAGGTCTGAGTATTGCCCAAAATATGAATCAGGAAGGTTTCAAGGTAGATGCTGACCTTTTGGCGCAGGCTATTAAAGAAGAAATGGCAGGAACAAAGAAACTGATGCCGGCTGAAGAAATGACTGCTTTTATGCAAGACTTTATGCAGAAGCAAAATGAAAAAAAGCAATCTGCAGCAATATTGCAGGCAAAAGAAAATAAGAAAAAAGGTCTTGATTTTCTTACAAAAAATAAAAGTAATCGTAAAGTAAAAACCACTTCAGGTTTACAGTATGAGGTATTGCAGGAAGGTGATGGTAAAACAAAACCAAAAGCATCAGACGTTGTACAGGTAAATTAATGGATGGAACTGTCTTTGATTCTACCGATAAAATGGAGGTGAACCGATGGATATTAATCTGGGAAGCGTGATAAAAGGATGGACAGAAGGTATCCAAATCATGAGCAAAGGATCCATACATATTTTATATTCCGTCAGATTTGGCGTATGGAGATCATGGAACGGGAGCCGCAATTCCGGCAGGTGCTACCATCATCTTTGATGTAGAATTAGTGAATATAAAATAAAGTTTGAAAAATTCTGAACAATGATAATAAAAAAAAGAAGCTGAATGCTTCTTTTTTTTATTACGATAAATCCTTATAAGATATGAATCTAGGATTCAGCAAAACCGTTTTTCAGAGCAAAAACAGCTAATCCGACTCTTGTTTTTAGATCTAATTTTTCACACAGCTGATCTCTGTAACTTTCTACAGTTCGCGGGCTACAGCACATTTTTTCGGCGATTTCTTTGTAGCTTAATTCTGTAACTGTATAGGTGAGGAATTCTTTTTCTCTGTCGGAAATTCTTATCGCTTTTCCATTGCTTGTTTCATTGTTGAGGTTTGAGAAAATAATTTTTGATGCCCATTCCGGATAGAAAAAGCCGTCATCTTTCAATTTGATAAGAGCTTCTTCGAGATCTTTAGGATGGGTATTTTTGAGCAGATATCCTTTAGCTCCGTTTTTTATCATTTTGATCACGCTGTTGTCATCACCCTGCATACTCAAAGCCATTACTTTGATACCGGGATGATTTTTTTTGAGCCAAAGCACACTTTCAAATCCATCCATGATCGGCATACTGATATCCATCAGAATAATATCGGGAATTTCACTGTCGTTTTGAAATTTATCAATGAGATCCTTACCGTTCTCTGCTACATAAATAACCTGAAAATCTTCGAAATTATCAATAATTCCTTCCAGAGCTTTTGCAATAAGCAGATGATCATCAACGATTACTATTGTTTTTTTCATTCCTGATTTTTAAATGAGATATTGAGTGAGGTTCCTGAATCAGCTTCACTTATAAAGTTGAAATCTGCTCCGATGATTTTTGCGCGGTTCTTCATATTGGTCAGTCCGATTCCGTTGCTGAGAGTTTTTGTTGTGTCAAAACCGACACCGTCATCCTTTATATTCAGTTCCCATAAATTTTCTTTAGAAGTTTTTAATTTAATAAAAATATTTTTGCAATGAGAATGTTTGATGCTGTTTTGTATAAATTCCTGAGTAATCCTGAGAAGTACATTTTTGTGAACAAAATCCAACTCAAGATTTTCAATATTATGCTCAAAATGGATTTCACATTTTTTTAATGCATTGGTATTGTCAACCTCTTCCTGAATTAAAGTTGCTATTTCTTTCTGACTGATATTGTCGTCAGTAAGTGTTTTGGAAAGACTTCTTAAATCCTGCAGAGACTGGTTGATGATTTGTGAAACCTGATCTATTCTTTCGCTTACTTCAGGAACTTTATTTTCATAAAGCAACTGTTGAGTATAAAGGCTGACCAAAGTGAGCTTCTGACCGATATTATCATGAAGTTCGCGCCCGATCTGCTGCATTGTAGCCTGTTGGATTTCCAGCTGAGTAGCCAGAAGTTCTCTTTGATGAATTTCATTTTTAATTTGAATTTCACTTAAATATTCTACTTTTCTTTGTTTATACTTTTTTATATAAACCATTATGGCAACTATAAAGAAGATAAAAAAAATATTGAACAAAATAATCGTTAAGAGTAGTTCCGTTTTCCCCATATAAAAGAGCTTGCAAACATAAGATACATAATAATCCCCGAAATTAGGAAATATAAAGTATATATATTCCAAATTTGCTTGTGTTCATAGATTTGAAGATAAAAAGCCCAATATGGCAATGTTCCTATATAAAATAAAGTTACTCCTAGATTAGTATAAAACATCGGATTTTTCGAGAATTCAAGAATATTATCTGAATTAATCTGTTTATAATACTCCATTACTACCAAAAGCATTAGCAATAAGCTTCCAAAAGTATAATTGAAAGAAAAAATATATTTATTCTTTAAAAAATATAACTCATTGGGAATATATGCCAACAAAAAAATTGTTATAAAACACCAAAATAAAACCTTCCTCTGCAATGAAACATAAGCGTAAAGCCAGAAGAAAAATATAAATTCTAATGGTATTACAAAATAATTAAAGACTAGATGCATAGGGACCGGAGTGTATTTTACACCGTATTTTCCAAATATTTCACAAAAAAAAATAAATACCAAGTATACCGAAAAATAGCGGTACATGCTTTTCTTACTTTTTTTGAAAGTCATGATAACAGCAACAAATGCCGCCAAACCTTCGGTGAAAATCATCGAGTCCTGCAGCAATAAGTGTATGTCATTCATCAGTAAGATTCTACAATAGATGTTCCCGGCGGAATAAGAGCTCCATGATTTTGAGCAACCGCTCTCCCCGAAACCTCTAATGTAACAGCCAGTGCATGACCGATGTCTTCATAAGGATTAAAATCATAATTAAGATCATCCTTCTTTTTTGTAGGAACCATTATAAGAGTATGTCTTCTTGCATAATCAGCAGGAATAGGATATTGTGGCTCTTCAGGATAAGCTGCATAATAAAAACGAATCCCAAGATCTTTGGTTGTTACATCAGGATCTACATCACATGCCTCTTTCTCAATATCTGCAATAAATTTTTTCAGCGTCACCATATCAAACCAAATAGCATTAGCGTCATCGATTCCCAAAGTTTCATTAATCGCCATAAGCTGATTATTACGGTAATTATCTACCTGACTTTGTATTACTTCAGTAGGGATCACATTTGGTTCGCCAAGTCCTTTCTTTTCTGTTATTTCAGTTTTCTTTTCCATATTATTACTTTGTTTAAATAATTTTATCGCAAATTAAGAAAAAATAGAATATGTTGTCTTTATGATACTAAAATTCCGTGATTTTACGGTACTTTAAAACAAAATAGCCGAAGACTTAGTCTTCGGCTAT
>Ga0065714_10003582_pt1 | contig 19443 bp, 12 predicted proteins | sample MisRhiReplicate2_FD_59101 | JGI IMG/M metagenome (GOLD analysis project Ga0065714, IMG submission 59101) | Miscanthus rhizosphere microbial communities from Kellogg Biological Station, MSU, sample Rhizosphere Soil Replicate 2: eDNA_1 v2... | ecosystem: Host-associated > Plants > Roots >...
GTAATTACAATTACGGACAGTTGCAGATTCGCTTTGAGGATGGTTCTGTGGGTTGGTATGAAGCCGGCTGGGGACCAATGATGAGTGAAACGGCTTTCTTTGTGAAAGATGTGATCGGACCGAAGGGCTCNGTATCTATTGTAGCAAAAGAGGCTGGAGCTGCCGGGAANTCGGATAATGTAGATGCACATACCAAGACCGAGTCGATCAAGGTACATTATGCGGATCTGAATGCAGAAGATAAATTTGCTAAAGCTGATACCTGGGTAGATCTTACCGACGAACCTGATCATCAGGAGTTGTGTAACCGGGAGCAGCGTTATTTCTTAAANGCNATTCTGGAGGANATCGATTTAACTGATCCTACAGATGATGCTATAAATAGCTTGAAAATTGCTTTNGCTTGCGACGAATCTGTTAAAACCGGACAAATCGTTCTCCTCAACAATTANCGNATGAAGAATTTCTGGACTAAGGTTCTAATGATGTCTGTTATCGGCATTGGTAGTACTACGCAAATTTTGGCTCAAAAACAGTTGAAAGCGGCGCAGAAAAAGGTGNTTATTTCTAGGTCTACTTTAAAAGATAAGATTANAGGTGGTTGGGCAGGGCAAACTATTGGCGTTACTTTTGGCTGGCCTTCTGAATTCCAGTATCAGGGGACTTTTATACAGGATTATGAAAGTATTAAATGGCATGATGATTACGTGAATGAAGCTATGACTGCTTTTCCTGGTCTGTTTGATGATGTTTATGTAGATCTGACTTTTGTGGAAGTGTTTGACCGTTTGGGACTCGATGCGCCAGCAGATTCATTTGCTAAAGCTTTTGCAGTTTCTGAATATCAATTGTGGCACGCTAATCAGGCTGGACGCTACAATATCCAGCAAGGGATACCTGCGGTTAAGTCGGGCCATTGGTTAAATAATCCCCATGCTGACGACATAGATTTCCAGATAGAGTCTGATTTTATTGGATTGATGAGTCCTGGAATGCCAAATACAGCTTCAGATATCAGCGATAAGATTGGTCACATCATGAACTCAGGCGATGGCTGGTATGGAGGTGTATTTATCTCCAACATGTATGCCCTCGCTTTTATAAATAATGATATTTCTTACATTGTAAATACGGCACTAAAAGCTATTCCTGCGCAAAGCAAGTTTTATCAATGTATAGCTGACGTAGTTAAATGGCATAAGCTATATCCGACCGATTGGAAAAGAACCTGGTTTGAAGTTCAGAAAAAGTGGGCTGAAGATGTGGGTTGTCCAAGTATGGTGTTCCATCCTTTAAATATTGATGCAAAGGTTAATGCTGCTTATGTGGTAATTGGCTTATTATATGGACAAGGAGATTTTTCAAAAACACTTGAAATTTCGACACGTGCGGGACAGGATTCGGATTGTAATCCCTCTAGTGCTGCAGGTATCCTGGGTGTGATTTTAGGATATGATAAAATCCCTGAGAAATGGATCACCCCGCTTAAAAAGGCTGAGCATAGAAATTTTAGTTTTACAAAGGTCTCTTTAAATAGGGTTTATGAAATGGGCTATGACCATGCATTGAAAAATATTCTTAAAAATGGGGGGAGCGTGAGTGATGATCAGGTGATAATTCCTTTTTCTGCACCAAAAATGGTTCGGTTTGAAGAAAATTTTGCAGGCCATTTTCCAGTCGGCCGCATTTCTTTAGCAAAAACTTTTCAGGATAAATTGGAATTCAATATGAACGGGATCGGCTTTGTAATACGCGGATACGCTCATAAAAAGAAAGCAAGTGCAGCAACACATGTTTTACAAGGCGCATTATTCATAGATGGCAAGGAAGTAGAGCGGGCTAATTTTCCAACCGGAGCAAATCAGGCAAGAACAGACCTGTTTTGGCGATATCAGCTTGCGAAAGGAGATCACAAAGTGAAAATCGAGATCCTTAATCCCCATCCCGATTATGAGTTTGTAACAGTTGATTATCTGGTTTATGATAATAAGCCTCTTAGGTTGCCAGGAGAATTATAACAAGTATAATTGTAGCTACAGAACATTTGGTAACGTATAAATAGTTATGTTTGTATGTCAAATACATGAAGGACTAAGAAAAAATATTGCCTATAAATGAGTACGAAAACTGCAGTTTCTCCATCAGAATTCGAATTGGTATCCGGTTTAGAGATCCACGTACAATTAAATACACAATCAAAAATATTCTCCTCAGATAGCGCTTCATTTGGTGCGGAACCGAACGAACATATATCTCCGGTTTCTTTGGCTTTACCTGGTGCTTTGCCCAAGTTAAACAAGGAAGTTGTGGCCAAAGCCGTAAGAATGGGATTGGCATTGAATTGTACCATCAATCAGATCAATTATTTTGATAGAAAGAATTACTTCTATGCAGATTTACCTAAGGGGTATCAAATTACCCAGGATAATAAACCAATCTGTCAGAATGGTTTCCTGAACGTTACCTTAAGTAATGGTGAAGAAAAACGCATAGGTATTAACAGAATTCACCTGGAGGAAGATGCAGGCAAAAGTTTGCACGATCAGGATGATAAGTTTTCGTATGTTGACCTGAACAGGGCAGGGGTACCTTTAATTGAAATCGTAACTGAACCTGATATCAGAAGTGCTGAAGAAGCCTCGCTTTTATTAACGGAAATCAGGAAACTTGTGCGTCACCTCGATGTGAGTGATGGGAATATGGAAGAGGGGAGTTTGCGTTGTGATGCCAATATCTCTATCCGTGAATTTGGTACACTAGAATTTGGTACACGCTGTGAGGTGAAAAANCTAAACTCAATCAGAAATGTACGCAGAGCGATGGACTTTGANTTTGGTCGCCAGAAGGAAGTAATTTTAGGCGGAGGAAAGATCATACAGAGTACGCTTACTTTTGATGCTGATCAGGGTACTACGGCACCTATGCGGACCAAAGAGGAAGCTAACGATTATCGTTATTTCCCTGATCCGGATCTTGCGCCGGTACATATTTCAGATGAGTGGTTGGCACAATTAAAATTTGATATGCCTGCTTTGCCGCAGGAGATTGCTAAGAAACTGGTGGTCGACTATGGCGTAACTGCGTCGGAAGCCACAATGCTAGCTGAAGATCATGACCTGCTTGCTTATTTTAATGAAGCTTTAGTTTATGTAAATAATAAGAAGAGCCTGGTTAACTGGCTTACAGGCTCTGTGAGGGCTTTGTTGAGTGATGCCGAAATAGGAATAGCCGACTTTAAAGTGATCCCTGAGCAATTGGCTGATGTGATCAATTTGGTGGATGACAAANAAATCACTCAACAGGTTGCACTTCAAAAACTGTTGCCAGAGCTGTTTAAAGCACCAGCAGATAGTGTTTTGGAATTGGCTGTTCAATTAAATTTGTTAATCGAAGAAAATGTTGATGAGTTATCAGGTTTTGTAGATAATGTGTTGTCGAAATACCAGCCTCAGGTGGAAGCCTATAAAAAGGGGAAAAAAGGTGTATTGGGACTTTTTGTTGGTGAAGTAATGAAGCTTGCCAAAGGAAAAGCCAATCCGCAGAAAATAAATGAATTGTTAGAAGAAAAGTTAAAATAATGGCGTGTATGATGAAAAGAATAGGTTATATATTACTGTTATGTGTTGCTTTTGCAGCATGTAAAAGCGAAAACACTTTTGTAGTGGAGGGACAGTTTAAAAATGCAGCAGCAGGAAGCAAAGTGTATCTGTTTGGCTTTCAGAAAGACCGTGCATTGCCATTAGATTCTACGGTATTTTCGGAAAATGGCGATTTTAAATTTACTCACAGCGCACCTGCGGTAGATTTTTTCAAGATTTCAACAGGCAATAACGAGTACATGATCATTGCTAAGAATGGCGACCATATTAAAATCAATGCTGATCTTACTGATAAGACGCTTGCTTATACAATTTCAGGTGCTATGGAAGCTGATAAGCTGGAAGAATTGAACAAGGTGAAAAACCAGTATATGGGTAAAATTTCTGAAATCCAGAAGCAATTTGATGAGGCGGTGGCAGCACAACCTGATAAAAGAGATGCGATCATGGAGCAAATGAGACCTGCATATACTCAGGAGATTAATGGCTTAAATAAAGCTATTTTAAAGTTTGCTCAGGACAATACCACTTCATTGGTTGGATTTTATGCGATGAATCTTTTAAATCCTGCAGAATATGAAAAAGAATTGGTAGCCTATTCGGACAAAATTAAAAGCAGCTTTAATGATAACCCTGTCGTAACCGAGTTTTTAGTTAAAATGGCTAAGCTTAAATCAGTACAAATTGGGCAACAAGCACCCGATTTTACCATAAATAGTGTAGATGGTAAGCCAATTAAGCTTTCAGATTTTAAAGGTAAATATGTGATGCTTGATTTTTGGGCATCATGGTGTATGCCATGCAGACAGGAGAATCCTAATGTAGTTAAAGCTTATAATACCTATAAAGATAAGAACTTTACTATTCTTGGGATATCTTTGGATAAGGATGCTATAGCCTGGAAAAACGCCATTGCCGCGGATAAGCTCACCTGGGCACATGGTAGTGATTTAAAAGATTTTGATAGCCCTACGGCTGTGTTATATTCTATTGAATCTATTCCAAGTTCTTTTATTCTTGATCCAAATGGAAAAATTGTCGCTAAAAACCTTCGTGGCGCAGATTTGGACGCATTTTTGAGCAAAACTTTACGATAACCCTAAATTCATGTTAATATACATGAGGGTATTAACAATTTGTTAACTTGAGTTTAACGCTATATTATAATTGATTACCTAATTTCGTAACAAATAATTAAAGCTATGAGCACCGTAAAACAGAAGATACTTATTGTTGATGACGAACCAGATATATTAGAGCTGATAGAATATAATCTAAAAAAAGAAGGTTACCAGGTTTTTTTAGCATCAAATGGCCAGGAGGGAATTACGATTGCTAAAAAGGTGCATCCTGATTTGATTATCCTGGATATTATGATGCCTAAAATGGACGGTATTGAGGCTTGTAGATTGATGCGCGCTATTCCTGAATTTAAAAATACATTTATGGTATTCCTTACGGCCCGCAGTGAGGAGTATTCTGAAATTGCCGGTTTTAACGTGGGTGCTGATGATTATATTGCTAAACCTATCAAACCGCGTGCATTGGTTAGCCGCATAAATGCCATACTGAGAAGAAATTCGAGTGCCGATGAGGTATCTGATAATAAGGTAGAAATAGGGGATTTAGTAATTGACAGAGAAGCTTATCTGGTTTATCAAGGTGGTAATAAGGTGGTTTTGGCAAAAAAAGAATTTGAATTGTTGTACCTATTGGCATCTAAACCAGGGAAAGTGTATACCCGTGAATCTATATTAAAGAACATCTGGGAAGACTCTGTAGTAGTAACCAATCGTACCATTGATGTGCATATTCGTAAGCTACGCGAGAAATTAGGCGAAAGATATGTAGCTACAGTTAAAGGTGTGGGGTATAAATTCGAACTTTCTTAGTACTTTTGCGGCTAAGAAATTCTTATCATATTGAAATATCCTTCTTTTAAAGATCTTATACTATTCGAAAACGATGATTACATCGTTGTAAATAAACCGCCATTTGTAGCTTCATTAGACGAACGAGGCGGTTCGGGAGAGGTAAATATACTTCGCCTGGCAAAACAATATTCTCCTGATGCACAAGTGTGTCATCGTCTGGATAAAGAAACCTCAGGTGCTATTATTATTGCAAAAACACCTGAGGCTTATCGTAATGTAGCCATACAGTTTGAAAAACGTAAAATAGATAAAATCTATCATGCGGTTGTGGATGGGCAGTTTACATTTAAGGATCTGTTAGTAGATCTACCTATATTAAATGATGGGAACAAAAGTGTTACGATCGACCGTAAAGAGGGGAAACGTGCTGAAACCATCTTCAATACCATAAAACATTACAGACATTATACTTTGGTAGAATGTAAACCGATTACAGGACGTATGCACCAGATNAGGATTCATCTGGCTACACAACGTGCTGCAATAGCAGGTGANGATATGTATAGAGGTAAACCTGTGTTTTTGTCGAGCATTAAAAAAGGTTATCGCTTAAGNAAGGACGAGGAAGAGCTACCTATTATGAAGCGNTTTGCCCTGCATGCCAAACACCTTGTGTTTAAAGGTCTGGATGGTCAGGACATCGTAATTGAGGCTCCATATCCTAAAGATTTTGCTACACTGATTAAATTGTTGGATAAGTTTGATGCCTAAAATTTAGATAGAGATGTACCTGAGGTTAGTGAATTATGTAGACCAAATCAATCAGTACAGGAAAACAAAGATCTCCAACAGGAATTTTCTGGTTATAGCCGCGCTGATAGTAGGTGTACTTGCAGGACTTGCCGCATCTCTACTTAAAGCCATTACACATCACATTGAAGAGTTCTTACAAAGTGGTTTTCATTGGCAGTACAAATATTATCTCTTTTTATTCTTTCCTTTTATAGGGATCTTGCTGTCGGTCATGTATGTCCGCCGGTTTATCCGAAAGGGGAAGTATGAAACTGGTTTGACACCTTTGCTGTATACGATTTCTAAGAAATCGAGTAAAATAGAACCGCATAATATCTATTCACAGTTGATTACAGCTGCCATGACTGTTGGTTTTGGTGGCTCTACAGGTCTGGAGGCTCCCATTGTAACCAGTGGGGGCGGTATTGGTTCTGTTGTAGGCCGTTTTTTAGGTTTGTCTTATCGCGAAACCACCATGTTACTGGCTTGTGGTGCTGCGGCTGGTATTGCTGCAGCTTTTAACAGCCCAATTGCCGGAATTGTGTTTGCAATAGAAATTCTTTTGCCTGAATTTACCATCCCCGCCTTTATACCCCTGTTATTGGCTTCTGCAACAGGAGCGGTAGTGGCGCGGCTATTTTATAACGAACAGCTCTTTTTCCTTGTTACGGAAGGCTGGAGGATGAATGCGTTGGTCTATTACGTGTTATTAGCCGTGCTGATTGGCATATTCTCCATTTACTTTACCAAGATCAATGCCTTTATTAAGTCGTCATTTTATAAAATAAGTAATCCTTATAAAAAGGTAGTGCTTGGTGGATTGATGCTGGGCCTGCTTGTGTTTTTGTTTCCAACCCTGTATGGCGAGGGATATATTACTATTAAGAACCTTTTAAGTGGTAATTATTCGGCACTGGTGGCTAATAGCCTGTTTTCAGACTATAGTAATTTACCCTGGGTTGTGGTCATGTTTACCATAGTTACAGTTTTCGCTAAATCGGCTGCTACACTAATCACTTTAAGTGCAGGTGGTAACGGTGGAACTTTTGCACCCAGTTTAATTATGGGTGGTTTAATTGGCTTTGCCGTAGCATTTAGTATCAATACACTGGGTATAGCTCAGCTAAATGTGGCCAATTTTATTGTTGCAGGTATGGCAGCCTCATTGAGCGCTATTATGCATGCGCCGCTTACCGGTATCTTCCTGATTGCCGAGATTACGGGGGGCTATATTTTGATGGTTCCGTTGATGATTACCTCAGCAATTTCGTACCTCATCAACCGTGGCAAGCATAAACACTCGATTTATGCCACACCTTTAGCTGAAAAGGGAGAGTTATCTTCTCTTGAAGATAAGGATACTACAGTGTTGAATATGATGAAATTGAAGCATCTGGTTGAAAAGAATTATCTGATTTTGCATGAAAACGAATTAATTGCTGAGCGTTTAAATGAGATTCTGCAGTCTAAAAGGAACCTGTTTCCGGTAATAGACGAAGACCACTTTTTTAAAGGACTTGTGTATGTAGAAGATATTCTTAAAAAAGGAATTAGCAATTCAGATCAGGACACTGTAAATGATTTGATGCAGGCAGCTCCGGACATGGTTACGATATCTGATTCAATGAAGGTTGTTTTACAAAAAATGGAAAAGGAGAATGCCTGGCTACTGCCCGTTCTTGATGCAAATGGCGGATATCTTGGCTTCGTTTCGAAGACCGCAATTTTTAATAAGTACCGAGCTTTACTAAGCAGGCAGGCTGATTATATGGAATAGTAAATTACACAAACGTTTGCGTAACTTTTTGTTGACCTAGATGTGAATTTATTTATTAGCTTAGTTCCACACACACACAAATAGACTTACCGGATTGAAAATGTTTTTTGATTATACTACTAATTGAATTTTGCAAAATTCAAAATGATTTATTAAGTATTTGAGATGAATAGCAGGATGCCGCAAGTTGAAGATGAAGAGATGCTGAGTTTATTTCTTTCGGGAGATAAAACTGCATATAGGGCGATTTATGACAGATATTGGGCCATATTATATCGTCATGCCCGAAAGATGCTTCAGAATGATGAAGAAGCAAAAGATGTTGTTCAGGAAGTGTTTGCTATGCTTTGGTTAAAAGTCGAAGGTGCGACTATTCATGGCCCTCTGGCAGCTTTTCTCTATACGGCTACAAGAAATAAGATCCTGGATCACATCAAGCATACTAAAGTACAGGCCAGATACATGACTTCCTTGAAGGAAGAAATGAAAAGTGACGTGCATCCTCCAGATAGCTGGGTTCGACAACGCGACCTGGCTCGTCAGATAGAGGAGGAAATTCAATCTCTTCCCCCTAAGATGCGGGTGATCTTTGAAATGAGCCGTAAAGAATATAAGACCCACAAAGAAATTTCGGAACAATTAAATATTTCTGATAAAACCGTTAAGAAACAGGTAAGTAATGCATTACATATTTTAAAAGAGAAGTTGGGTGCATTTAATGTTTTTTTAACTTTTTTTTAATTTCATCTACTACCTGCCTTCCTGTAAATCGTTATACCTATAAATCGCTCTTAATATGCGATAAACAAAGCGATGAAGATCCATAAAACTGAAGAAGAAGAATTACTCGATAAATATAATAGGGGAGTTTGTACACCTGAGGAAATTGCCATCATTGAAAATTGGTACAATAAACAAAGTAATAATTCAAAGGACGAGCTGCCTGAACCTGATTATGATAAGTCTAATGATGAAATTTGGGAGGGTATATCATTAAAATTAGCTAAGACCAGCCGTATTGAAAACCATGATGGCAAGATGTTTACCATCAAAAGGATGCTTATCGCAGCTTCTTTATTTATNGTTCTCGGATTNGGATTATCNTACTTTGTTTTTGAAGCTGTTAATAAGCGTAGTGAAGAAATNGCAAAGCATGACAAAATTAAACCAGGTACCAATAAGGCTTATCTTACACTATCNGACGGAAAACGCATTGAACTGACGGATAGTACAACCGGCACATTGGCCTTACAGGGTAATGTACAAATTACTAAAACTGCCGATGGACAGGTCGCTTATAAAGTGATTGGCGGGCCCGAAACAGATAAGGGTAAATACAATACGCTTGAGGTACCCAAAGGTGGCCAATACCAGATTACGCTTATTGACGGTACCAAAGTATGGCTAAATGCTGCTTCAACTTTAAAGTATCCTGCTTATTTTGAGGATGATGAGAGAAAGGTTGAGTTGAATGGCGAGGCTTATTTTGAAGTAACAAAAGATAAGAAAAGACCATTCAGGATTGTTTCGGATAGTCAGGAAATAGAAGTTTTGGGTACTCATTTCAACGTAAACGCTTATAGAGATGAAGAGGCAATCAAAACAACTTTGTTGGAGGGCAGTGTGAAAGTGTTCCGCACGTCGGCCATTGGAGATTATAAAGTATTAAACCCCGGGCAGCAATCTGTTTTAACACCGGGTGTATTTAGTGTAAAAGAAGTAGATACTGAAGAGGCTGTTGCCTGGAAAGAAGGCTTTTTTATTTTTGATAATGATAACCTTAAGATGATCATGCGCAAGCTGGAACGTTGGTATGATGTAGATGTTAATTGTAAAGGTATAGCCGATAATAAGACTAAAATAACTGGAATGATATCCAGAAATACAGAGCTGGCAGAGGTATTAAGACTGCTGGAGGAAACAGAGAAGTTTAAATTTAAAACTGAGGGAAGGAGGATTACAATTATGCCATAAACTCTACTTAGCGATGTATCCGGGCCATAGTAAAAATAAAAACCAGGAGTGTTGGAGCACCCCTGGAATATAGTTTGGATCATCCTCCCAAAAATAAGTTGTAACCAAATAATTAATCGAATCTGATTACCAGATAGCATGGGAATGCTATGTGTAATCGTTGACCAAACTAAACCAAATGTATGAAAATTTATTTGTCTGGTTTGTATAGGTATCTCTGTATGAACAAGAAAATTCTATTAGCAATGAAGTTGACCGTTATTTTAATAATAGCAGCATTATTACAAGTCAATGCAGCCAGCATAGCACAAAATAAAATTACGCTGAACGTTTCAAATATGCCCTTGGACAATGTACTGAAATCTATCAGGAAACAATCTGGCTATAATATCATTATTCTTTCTACTGATATGGATAAGATAAAACCCATGACCTTAAATTTAAAAGCAGTAACACTGGAAGAGGCTCTTGATAAGGTGCTGGCAAAAGGTCCTTTGACTTTTACCTTGAAGGGAAAATCAATCGTAGTTAAAGAAAAAGCTGAAGAGCAGATCAACCGACAAACGAACAGTATTAAACCGCTAAAAATATCAGGTACAGTAAAGGATGAACTNTCTATGCCTATGCCCGGCGTAAGTGTAAAGATAAAGGGAGAAAAGANTGGTACAGTGACAAATAATTTGGGTAAATATACCATTGAGGTGGATCCTGAGGATATATTGGAATTCTCTTATTTAGGGTATAAGCCACAAGCTGTACCTGTAAGGAACAGGGTTGACCTAAACATCGTGATGGAACCAAATGAGGGCAGTCTGGATGAGGTCGCTGTTGTTGGTTATGGCAGGCAAAAGAAGGCCAGTCTCGTAGGAGCACAGGTTACTTTAAAGCCCGAAGAATTAAAACTGCCTGTAAGGGACTTAACATCTGCACTAGCAGGGCGACTGGCAGGTGTTGTAGCCTATCAAAGAAGCGGTGCTCCCGGGGCTGATGGATCAGATATTTTCATACGTGGTATAGCCACCTTTGCATCCAGTCCTCAGAGCCCTTTATTGGTTGTGGACGGAGTCCCGGACCGTTCAATTAATAATATTGATCCGGAAGACATTGAAAGTTTTACTGTTTTAAAAGATGCATCTGCAACAGCGGTATATGGAACCCGAGGAGCTAATGGGGTAATCATTATCATTACAAAACAGGGTAAAGCTGGTAAACCTGTGATCAATGCCGAATTGAATCAGGGAGTAACCAAATTCACCGAGCTTCCGGAATTTTTAGATGCACCTTCATTTATGACCATGTATAACGAAGGGTTAACTGCACGAGGCAGACCTGCATTGTATACTGAAGACCGCATTGCGAAACATGCTTCGGGTGAAGATCCTGATCTTTATCCAAATGTAAACTGGTATAACACCTTGTTCAGTGAGTATGGAAGCAACAATAGGGCAGCCCTAAATGTTCGCGGTGGTTCAGAAAGTGCAACATATTACATATCTGCGGGTTATTACGGAGAGGTTGGAATGTTTAAACGCGATGAAGTACAGACTTATAATTCGACTCTAAAACTTGACCGTTTTAATTTTACAAGTAATGTTGGTGTAAACATTACCAAAACAACAAAACTTGATTTTGGAATAAATGGCTTCATTACCAATGTGAATCAACCTGGGTATGGAGTGAATACACTCTTTGCTTTGGCTACAAGTTCAGCACCGCACATTATTCCACCAAAATATTCTAATGGGCAATGGCCTCAGTTGCCGGGTACATTACCAAGCCCATTAATGGCATTAACACAATCGGGGGTGACGAATACCTATAATAATGCAGTACGCTCTAATCTTAAAATAGCGCAGGAACTGAATTTTATTACGCAGGGGCTAAATCTTTCGGCACTTTTTGCATTTGATGTAAATGTTACGAATAACCTTGATAGATTAAGAACTTTGCAAACCTATTTTGCGAGTGGCAGAGATGCCAATGGGAATTTAACAACTTCAATTAGTACAGCAGGAACCAATAACCTGGGGTTTGCTTATTCAAGATTTGGGGACAGACGTTTTTATAGTGAGGCATCATTAAACTATTCAAGGAAATTTAATGATCATGACATTTCTGGTCTGGCATTGTTTAACCAATCTGATTATAGTGATGCCACCAGTCGCGTAACCGATATCGGCTATAAAGCGGCAATTCCTTATCGCCAGCGTAACTTTGTAGGACGGGGAACTTATGGTTATAAAGATAAATATTTTGTTGAGGCCAACTTCTCTTACTCCGGCTCAGATAACTTTGTTCCAAGCAAACGTTATGGTTTTTTCCCTTCAATAGGAACAGGCTGGATCGTTTCAAATGAAAGTTTTTTTGCACCGCTGAAAAATATCATGTCGCATTTTAAGTTGAGGTATACTTACGGGAAATCAGGAAATGCTGCGGTACAGGATCCGGCGCTTAGATTCCTTTATCTGACTACAATAGGTCCTAGCTATGATTACACTTTTGGTGAGCCCGGTTCAACAAGAGCCTATACCGGATATGGCGAAAGTCGTATTGGAGGTGATGTAAAATGGGAAAGTTCTTACAGACAGAATTTTGGTATAGAAATGAACTTCCTTAAGGATGACCTTCAGCTTATTGTAGAACTATTTCAGGAAAAAAGGAAAGGGATCTTAAGGCCAAATTATGTAATTCCTTATAGTTCAGGTTTCACAGTTGACAATATTCCATATAATAATATTGGAGCCACTAANAACAANGGAATTGATGCGACTTTAAACTATACCAAAAATTTGCAAAAGGATAACTTTTTTAGTTTTAGAGGGACATTTAACTACAATGTAAATGAGGCTGAATTTGACGGTTTGCCACCATGGCGGTACGATTACCTTAACCGTATTGGTCAGCCAATCAGTCAGCGTTTTGGTTATATCGCAACCGGCCTGTTTAAAGATCAGGACGAGATTGACAATGCTGCAGTACAAACAGGAGATGTAAGGCCAGGTGATATCAGGTACAAAGATCTGAACGGTGATGGACTAATTACCAGTAATGATCAGACCGCTATTGGTTATGGTGCTACACCACGAATCATCTATGGTATAAATCTAGGGGGTGGTTTTAAGAAATTTGATGTCAGCTTATTTTTCCAGGGAGCAGCTCTGGTAGATTTCAGTTATGCCAGTGGTTTTGGTACTACACCTTTCTCTCAAGGACCATCCTATGGAAATGTATACACTACAATTAAAGATCGCTGGACACCAGAAAATCCCAATCCGAATGCTTTTTATCCAAGATTATCTACCAATCAGGATATCACAACCAATTACTATACCAGTACCTGGTGGATAAACCGTGCTGACTATATCCGCTTAAAAAGTGCAGAAATCGGATATACATTTAGTAATAAACTGCTGGAAAAAGTTGCAATTAAACGTCTGCGTTTATTTGCCAATGGTACCAATCTGCTCACCTTCTCGAAGTGGAAATTCTGGGATCCTGAGCTCGGCGATGGCCGTGGGGCTACTTATCCCAATATAACAACTTACAATATGGGTTTACGTGCTAACTTTCAATAATTACAGCAATGAGAACTAAGAAATTAAATATATTACTGACTGCAATTTTTTGCATGGCCATGATCATCCCTTCGGGCTGTAAAAAGGGCTATTTTGATACCGTTCCGGATAACCTGATTTCTGTGGATGATATTTTTACAAACAGGGGGCAGACTGAAAACTGGCTTGCGGGTCTTTATGGCATGGTACCTGATATGTGGAATACTGATAATTTTATCCCTACCTATCTCACTACAACTGATGAAATGGATGCTTCAAACTGGAGTACTCCTGCAATTGTTAGCGGAGCATTGTCTCCAAGTACTACCCCATCAAGGTTTACTTCTTATTACGAACGCATAAGGGCTGCCTCTATTTTTCTGGAAAGAATAGATGGGAATCAGGAAATATTAAGTCTGATTAATGGCCCTGAGCTCATTAAGCAATACAAGGGCGAAGCACGCTTCTTAAGGGCGTTTTATTATTGGATGTTGATGAAAGATTTAGGCCCGGTAGTGATTATGCCTTTAAAACCATCAACTACTTTTGATGATTTTCAAATTCCAAGAAGCTCCTGGGACGAATGTGTAGCTTTCGTTTTGCAGGAAATAGCTGCGGCTAAGGCAGATTTACCACTAAACAATTACATGGTGGGTAGTACAACTGACCTCGATATAGCCCAAACTGGTCGTATCAATAAAATCATCGCTACAGCAGTTGAATCGCAGATATTGCTTTACCATGCAAGCCCCCTGTATAATGGAAATTCTGAATTCTCAGATTTTAAAAATATTGATGGTAAAGTGTTGATTAATCCTGTTTATAATGCAACACGCTGGAAAACAGCAGCGGATGCAGCAAAGCAAGCCATAGATATTGCGGTTTCTAATGGTAAGGGAATTTATAAAGTTACTGATGCAGATCCTTTCAGAGCAGCATTCCTATCGTGCAGGAATATTTATTGGGATGGATGGAAAACTGAGGGCATCTGGTTAAGACCGTCGACTTCAAACGGTTCCTGGGAAATCCGTGTAGCACCTCGTTCGATACAGGGGACAGGATATAATGGTTTTGGAGTGGTACAAAGACTTGTAGATGATTTTAGAATGAGTGATGGTTCTCCTATTTCAGGTAATCCTGCGTATAATGAAAATACCTACAATAAACCTGCTACTCTATATTATGTAGCAGGAACAAATACAATGTACACAGGGAGAGAAGCCCGTTTTTATGTAGACATTACTTTTAATGGGGCTGTTAATCCTGGGGTAGCAAAAACAGGTGCTAATAATGCCAGGGTAGAGTATTTTAATTCAGGAACTTCAGGTAAAGCCGGAGCGCCAAGAGACTGGCCTAAAACAGGATATGTAGCACGAAAGAATATACATCCTTCGTATAGTATCAATCCGGCCGTAAATGTTGCAAGGCCGGCAATGCTAATCAGGCTTGCAGAGTTGTATTTAAACTATGCGGAAGCACTCAACGAGGCAGAACCAACAAATCCGGATGTATTAAAATATCTGAATGAAGTGCGTAACAGAGGAGGTTTACCATCTTTGTCAGCTGGTTTAGGCCAGGATGAAATGCGTAAGCAGATTCGCCTTGAAAGACGGATTGAGCTGTGTTTTGAAATGGGACACCGTTATTTTGATGTTCGTCGTTGGAAGATTGCTGATAAGTTGGATTCCAATCAGGGAGGAGCATTCTATGGAATGAACATGGATGCGGGTACCTCGCTATCTGATCCGCTATTTCATAAAAGGATAGCCGCAATTAACAGGGCACCATGGCAAAGGAGGTTCTATTTTATGCCTTATGGTCAAAATGAGGCAGATAGGAATAAACAATTGGTGCAGTTTCCAGGGTATTAACATTTTTATAACAATCACATGAATATTAAAAAATATAATTTGTTCCTGTTGTTTGGCTTGCTTTGCTTTTGTGCCTGCAAGACTAATACAGCTTATGAAGTTGAGACCGATTCAAAAACGGGAGCACAGGTATTTATAGCTAAATCGAACAAAGGAGTACAGAATTTGACGATATTCCCTTATACTGATGAAGTGCGTAAGTTTACTTTTGGAGCAGGTTTTGGTGCTTTAGGACTACCGGCACACAGCATAAGGGTTAAATTTTCTATTGATGATAAAGCATTCGACAGCCTAAATGTTATTCGGGTAAATTCTGCACTGCCACCATATGAAAAATTTCCTTCAGATGCTTATCAGATTGAAAATCTTGAAGTAACGATTCCAAAAGGAGGGATGTCATCAGGGCTGGTGAATATTAAGTATTTCTCTAAAAAGTTTGATACTGAAAAAAGTTACCTCCTGCCATTAACGATAACCGATGCCTCCGGTTATACCATAAGTCCGATGGCCAAAACCATATTTATTGTTGCACCGAAGCTGGAAGAAGTTCCGGCAACAACTAACGGATGGATAGCTACGGCTTCAACCGAGCAATTGACTGGTGAATCTACTGGTTTGGCATCAGCTGTTTTGGATGGGAACTTATCTACTATATGGCATTCAAGGTACGCTCCATTGCCAAGAAGCAATTATCCACATTGGTTAAATTTTGATATGCTCCAATCGATATATGTTACCAAAGTAGCGATAGCCACGAGACAGAACAATGCGAATGGATTTACAAAGTTTAAACTTGAAGGAACACTGGATGGGACCAACTGGATCCTGCTTGGAGATAACCTGATATTTGATCCTGCAATAAAAAGCTTTCAGGAATATCCAATCACTAAGCAATACTTGAGGCAGATCAGGGCAACTTTGCTGGAAGGTAAACAGGATTTATCCTTTATGGCCGAGTTTACTGTTTACCGGTATTAATTACTTATGAATAAACTTAATTTAATAACAGTCATGATAATATTCATGGCTGTTATAGTCTCTTCCTGCAAAAAGGGAGGAGTTTCAAAAGAAAGTAAAACACCTGCACCTGTAGTGTCAGTTCCAGTTGTTCCAACATTACCTGCCGGACCTGTATTAACCGTTCCTATGGCAGGTAATGCATTTGTAACTACCCTTGCAACGGGTGGTTCAGAAACTGTAACTGCTACTAAAATGGCGGGGTGGACTAATCCAAATAGCATTTTTAGCGCTTATTTTAGGTTAGGTACCCTTGGAGCACTAACAGTTAAAATGAAAGCTAGTGTACCTTCAGGTAGTAGTGTAGTAAAGGTTAGCATTAATGGAACCTCATTTAATGTGAACTTGTCGGGCGCAGCTTACACTACTTATGAAGTAGGAACTGTAAATATTACAGCCGCAGGTTATGTAAAGGTTGATTTTCAAGGCTTAAGTAAAACATCAACATATTTCGCTGATGTTTCTGATCTTGAGATCAGCGGAGCCGCTATTGCTTCAAATGTATTGTATGCGAATGATCCTGCGAACTTTTATTGGTCCAGACGGGGTCCTTCAATTCACCTGAAGTATACTGCTCCGGCAAATACTGAGTGGTTCTATAATGAAGTTACCGTGCCGGTTGGTCAGGATAACATAGGCAGTTACTTTATGTCAAATGGTTTTGATGGCGGGTATTTTGGTATCCAGGTAAATTCAGCAACTGAAAGGAGAGTACTTTTTTCGGTTTGGAATTCAGCTACTGAAGTTACAACCTGGACCAGAAAAGGAACCGATGTAGTAGCCACAACCTTTACCGGAGAAGGTGAAGGCGGGCAGTCTTATTTATTGTTCAATTGGGTAGCGGGAAATACTTATAAATTTCTTACACAAGCAAAGCCTGATGGCTTGGGCAATACCTTGTTCTCTGCATGGTTTTTTGCTCCGGAACTCAATCAATGGCGGTTTATGGTGACCTGGAAGCGACCGAATACCAATACTTATTTAACCAACCTGCATTCTTTTTTAGAGAATTTCAGGGACGTGAATGGTTATTTGGGCAGGAAGGCCGAATATCATAATCAATGGGCAAGAAATGCTTCTGGAACATGGACAGAGTTGACTTCAGCATACTATACTGGTGATGCTACTGTTACCAATGGACAACGGAAGGATTATGCAGGAGGAGTAAACGGTAGTAGATTTTATATGCAGAATGGAGGTTTTTTTACAAACTACGTGGATGTAAAACAAACGTTCACGCGAACGGCCCTTGGGGTAGCACCCACGGTGGATTTAACAACCTTACCATAAAAAAAACAGCCTCCCGATCATCGAGAGGCTGTTTTTTTATGGAATACTTATATTATTCAGTAACCCTCTTCAAACCAAATTTCTCGATTTTACTATACAAATGACTGCGCTGTATATCAATGTCATCAGCAGTTTTAGATACGTTCCAGTTGTTTTTCTCCAGTTTGAATTTGATAAATTCCCGCTCTGCATGATCTTTATAATCCTGGAAATTGTTGAATTTATCATAATCTACGGCCTGACTGCCACTCGATACTGAATGCCCATTATTTGAACTGGCAGCACCTATATTTGTTCCTCCGCCAGGGTTGGCAAAAGAAATGACATCATTCTCAGTAATTGTTTTATCACTCAAAATGATCAGACGTTCAATCATATTGTGCAATTCCCTAACATTTCCTGTCCATGGTAAAGCCTGCAAGGCAGACATAGCACCTTCGCTGATTTTTTTAACCGGCATTCCATAATCACGACAAATTTCTTCAAGGAAGTTTAGTGCGATCTCCGGAATGTCTTCTGTACGCTCAGTTAAATGCGGTACATGGATATTGATTACGTTTAAGCGGTGGTATAAGTCCATACGGAAATTACCGGCTTCAATTTCTTTTAACAGGTCTTTATTTGTTGCCGCAAGTACGCGAACGTTTACTTCCTGTTCTTTCTCGCCACCAACACGGGTGATTTTATGCTCCTGTAAGGCACGAAGTACCTTTGCTTGGGCAGAAAGACTCATATCACCAATTTCATCCAGGAACAGTGTACCGCCATTAGCCAATTCAAATTTACCAATGCGTTGTTTTACCGCCGAGGTAAAGGAACCCTTTTCATGACCAAAAAGTTCGCTTTCAATTAATTCCGATGGGATAGCCGCACAGTTAACCTCAATGAGCGGACTTTCGGCACGCTGAGATTTTTCGTGCAACCAACGTGCAACTAATTCTTTACCACTACCATTTGCACCGGTGATTAAAACCCTTGCTTCAGTAGGAGCAACGCGCTCAATAGTCTCTTTAATTTTATTGATATTTTCAGAGCTGCCAAGAATATCTCTTGTTTTGCTGACTTTCCTTTTTAAGACTTTGGTTTCAGTAACTAAATTACCTCTGTCCAGTGCGTTTCTAACGGTAATCAGTAACCTATTAAGGTCAGGTGGTTTAGAAATAAAATCAAAAGCACCCTTTTTACTCGCTTCGATGGCTGTTTCAACAGTGCCGTGTCCTGAAATCATGATGAAGGGAAGATCCGGACTAAAAGCAAGTGCTTGTTCCAGCACCTCCATGCCATCCATCTTGTTCATTTTGATGTCGCAAAGTACAAGATCAAACTTCTTTTTCTTAATGAGCTCTAATCCTTCAACGCCATTGTCTATATCTTCTACTTCGTAATTTTCGTATTCTAAAATTTCGCGGAGCGTGTTTCTTATAGCTCTTTCATCATCAATTATCAATAATTTTGCCATAGGTAATGCTAATCTTTTTTGCCGTTAGGCTCTAATATAATTTATATTATTAATAACCCATTTATAAAATAAAAAAATGCAAGCCTATAAGCCGGGTTCTGTTTCCGATAAATCGAAATTCTATCATTAATCTACTATAAATGTTGCCATTTATCTCTAACGACCTACCCACTAACATCGGACGAGCAGCCCTACATACGTTAGCCTATTTGGTCTTTCAACTCCCGGGGTTTACC
>Ga0065714_10002514_pt1 | contig 19430 bp, 35 predicted proteins | sample MisRhiReplicate2_FD_59101 | JGI IMG/M metagenome (GOLD analysis project Ga0065714, IMG submission 59101) | Miscanthus rhizosphere microbial communities from Kellogg Biological Station, MSU, sample Rhizosphere Soil Replicate 2: eDNA_1 v2... | ecosystem: Host-associated > Plants > Roots >...
TGGCGTGATTCGTAGTTGATGGCTATGACTTGTTAGAGCTCACACTGACCGGAGGCCGACATGAGACTGCAAAGCGACGTAGATGCACTCGCGGCAATAGAGGAAGACGCGAGGGCGATGCTGAAATGGCTGGGGTTACCTGACAACGGCCAGAAGCTGGCGATGGTCGTATTCCTTCGCCAGGTCATTGATCTGGCGACTTACACCGAGTCGGCGGGGTTGCTTCCAGAGCCGCTGGACCTCAGCTGATTCACGCCGGTTGGCGTGAATAGACTTATGAGTTAGGGAGTTTTGGACAGGGCCAGGAGGTCGTCGCCGCCGCGTGCAATGCCGGCGTGCAGCTCGACCTTGCTCCCAGCAAGCATGCCGGCGATTTGGGCGTTCATATCCAACTCAACGCCTTTACTTTTCCGCGACTCTTTGATGTCTTGAGCGGCCAGGTACTCGCTGATCAAGGCCTTGTCCTGCACCTGAATTGCGACGAGGCCTTGGCCAGCGGAGGGCTGACCGAGCGAATCATCGTCGCCTTGGGGCACAAGCGCTTTCAGCTTCGACTGGACCTCCCAAACCCACGCCAGTGCAAAGTGGTCGCCGGCGGTTTCTGCCGAATACTCACTGCGCCGAACTCCAGACCTGACTGCTGAGCAGTACTCCTTCCGCGCCTGTGTGAGCTTGGTGTGCAGGGCCTCATACGCATACAGCGCGATGTTCTGGGCCGGAGAAACGCCGACGAATATCGCGCACTCGATGACCTGGCCTTTTGCTGGACTCCACTTCCTACGCCGCAGGGTCGTGCAGCTGAATGCTTCCGCTACGGCGATGCTCAGTTGTTGGTCCCAAGCCGGCCGTCGCTTGGCGCGGAAGAGCGCCGACTCGACTTCGCCGACGTCGCTCAACTTCACATCCATCTCGGTGAGACGGTATTCGCGCATCAATGCCTGTGCCTGCCGCAGCGCCGTGGCGGCTTCGTTCTCGTTGGCGCTTTGGGCCAGTGCCAGGCAGTGCTTGATTTTGCGGATCGCACGCTCAAGCTTCTTTTCGTCGATTTGTTGTGCGGACATAGAAGATCCTCGCCGGCTGGCGTGATTCGTTGAAGTGGGGTATTTGTGTCGCTCAAGACTGAGTTGGGCGGACGGCTATGGATCGGATAACCAAGGTTTTTGTGTTAGCTGTTGAGCTCGATAAGCTACAAAAGTATCCATGTAGAAAATGTAATCTTGAGACAAGGCACAAAGTGGTCGCGTGCTTGACTGAAAACGGCTCCCAAGACTGCGGCGGTGGTCACAGCGTTGACTGGACCGAAGAGAATCAGTTAATCCAGTGTATGGGCTGTGAGGAAGTGTCGTTCCGAGTCTGCTCAACAAATTCTGAGGACTATGATCATGAATATGACACGGGCCACCGCTTTTTCAATGAGACGATTACTTATTATCCCGGTCGCGCAATTGGTTCTAAGGTAATAGATCATTGGCTTCTACCGTGGGGCATAGGTCAAATTTATAAGGAAGCCCGGTCGGCTGTAGAGAATGAGCTATTTATCATCGGTGGCATAGCTATCAGAACATTGCTGGAGTCCATTTGCTCGGATGTTGGGGCAAAAGGTCGAAAGCTTGACCAGAAAATCGACGATCTTCATGCCAAATCATTGGTAACAAAGGAAGGCGTAGAAACACTTCACAAAATAAGAATTCTTGGTAATAGGGCAGCGCATAAGTCTGAAGCACATTCTAAAAATCAGCTTCTTTTAGCGCTTGAAGTAATCGAGCACATCCTCATTGGCAGTTACATAATTCCAGAGAGAGCGAAAGAACTCTTTAAGAATTTGGAAGTCGTGAAGCAGCTTCCATCTCCTGCTGACGCTCCACCATGATTGACCTCTATTCTTGCTGACGAGTCAGGCGCCGCCCTCCGTGACCGGTGGTGGCATGATTCGTTGAAGTGGGGTATTTGTGTACAAAATTAGTTTTGAGGAACTGGATAAATGGAACCGAAGGATTGGGTAACCTTCTCTCTCTCTGCCGCAGCTTTTGCGGTTGCTGCGGCTAGCTTCTACTTTTCGCACATACATAGGCCATCCGGAGCAATGCTGATATTGCTGGAGCGGCTATTCAGCCCGGAAAGGAGAAGGTTGACTGACGAGAAGGATGAGCAAGGGAACAATGTATGGGCCACTACTTCAGTGCAGACCCGAAACTTAAAGTACAGTCTGAGCAATACTGGCAAACAGGCACTGTATATAAAAAATGTCGAATTGCTGCAAGGGCCAGATAGTAGAGGGCATCTAAAAGGGCAGGGCTCATTTACAATAATTCCGAGCATGCCTGTTGATTCTTTTCTAATTGAGCCGGGTGAAATCAAAATCATTGAAATAGTGCATGCGACTAACTTCCAATTTCCAACAGGTTACGATTTCAAAAAAAATTGCTATGAGTTAGTAAGCCTTGAAGTCGTCTCTGCTGACGGAAATCGTTATCAAATTTGTCACGACATCACTAACCTAGGCGCTTCAGGCCCTGACATACATCATCCACTATGGGATGGGAAGGCTCTTGGCTCACCGGTTCGCGGATCGGGCTTCGTTTAAGTTAGATCAGGTATGAGGATCTCGTCTTCTGGCTCGCCGAGATCTGCGCTTAACGCGGCAATGCTCTTATTTCGGAAACTCTGCGACACCTTTGCGCTAGGCTCGTAAGGTGTCGTGACACAGCGCAGCATTGCGGCCTGGGTCTCGAAGTCCGCCGCGATCAGGTTCATCAGCAGCCGCTGGTGAACGTCCTGCTGGTTGTTGATGCCGTGGGCTTTCATGACCAGCTGAAGGTCCTTCTTGAAAACGCCGGCAACCTCAACCGTGAACTTCTCGATGCCCAGGGCGGCAGCCTTCGCCGCTGCCTTCTCGCGCTTTCGGCGCTGCTTGAGCGCTTCCGCCGTCGGCTGCTGTGTTTCGGCCATGGCCTGCTCCTTCTATTCCACTGGCCGGCAGTGCCAGCCAGGTCTGTCGTTTGCGTTGTTGGGTGCGGAAACGTCTCACGCTGCTACCTTCACCTGGTGCCATGCTCCGACAGCGTCGAAGATGCGGTAGGCCTGGGCCTCGTCCAGCGACACGACATCGGGAATCGCAATCCAGCCAGACGCCACCAGGTGCATCGGGTTGGCACTGTCGCGGATCTCGCGGTAGCAGTGCTCGATGGCTTCCTCCAGGTGGTCGGAGAGGTACATGCCGTCAGGCGAGATCTCGATTGACTTGAGGTAGCGATTTCCGGCGTGGTCGTCGCACAAGGCACCGAGGAATATCGTCCAGCGGTGAGCAATCTCGCATACGGCCTGGCCGATCTTCCCGGGCGCAATGTTCTTCAGCGACTTGTAGTTGATCATTCCCTGCCTGCCGCTGGGGTCGATGTTGACCACGGCTACGTGATTGGTGCGCACCAGAGAGCGACAGGACCGTTCTACCCGGGCCTTGAGGTTGTTGGGCTTGCGGACCTTGCTCATTCCGCCACCTGCATTGCCCCTCGAACGGGGTAGTCGATTTCGAACTTCAGCAGCAGGCGGCTGAATGTTTTGTGGGTGACACCGATCCGCGCCATGGCCTGATATCGGGAAAGGCCAATCTCCTTGAAAGCCCTGATCCGCTCGGCATTCTTCAGGTCGTCGGCCTCTGAGGTGCGCTGCGGCCTGCGGCTGTTGATCGCAGGCCGAAACTTGAAGCCTCCCTCAACAGCAAGTCGCTGTAGTGTCCGTCGCGCCAGGCCCGTCTGAAGCTCAGCCTGGATATAGGTGGCCGTCTCGGCCATCTTGCGAACCCTCTCCATCAGTTCGGACTTTTCCAGTTCCCGCTTGGCGGCACGCTCTTCGCGCTCCAGATCGCGCTGCGCCATCTTGTCGAGCCAGTTTTGTTTTGGCGGCTCCCTCTTCGGCTTGGCTGCCTTCATGCTTGGGGGAGGCTCGTGCCTTGGCGGTGGCGGCTCGAATGTCGGCCCCTCCAGCACTTGAATAGTCCCTCCTTTGTTCAAGAATGCTTCCTGGAGCAGAGCCAGTTCGTGGCGCTGCGGGTTGAGCATTTGGATCATGCTGAGCTCGGTGCTGATCATGGAGACCTCACTTGATACGGATCGAGCTGTCGCCGCGCTCAAGGTGCGCCCAGGCCGGCTCTTCGATCAGTTCATGTTCTGCGTCTTCGCCGGCTTCGATGCGCTTGCGAACCGCTTCGTTGTGCTCGCGGATTTCCTTGAGCTTGGCTGCGATGGCTACCTTGTCCGGGGTGATGCTGGTACTCACCGCCGTGAGGTCGTCCGGAACCGCGTCCTCGTTGTCGACGATGACCTTCTCTTTGCCAAGGGCCAGGGTGATGGTGAACAGGGGGCGCCTGATCGTTTTGAGGTTGGCAGCCTCCATGTTTCGGCGAAGGTAGTCGCTTAGTTCTGCGACGCTGTTCGACTTGATGCGCTTGAGCTCTTTCAGGCGATCGATCTCGGTGTCGATGGCGGTCACGTCGCTTTCGATGTTTCGGCGCAGCATGACGATGTTGTCGGCCTTCACGCCGAACTCGCCCTGGATCTCGTCCATGGCGTGCTGCAAGGCCTCTTTCAGGCCCTCATCATCCGTGTCGGCCATAGCCTGAAGCTCGGCCAGTTTGCCGGTGAGTGCGTAGAGCTGGGTCATGCTGCATCCTCCTTGCCTGGTTCAAGAGCCGATTTGCGCTCTTCAAAGGCGCGGGTGATGCGGGCGATAAACGTCGGCTCGTTGCGGCGGGTCGCCTCGCGGATGTATTTGACGTTGAGCATCTTCAGTTCGTGGCTGGTCACGGCCTTGCCGATCGTCTCGACGGCTGAGTTGAGCCAGTCGAGGCGTTCCTGCTTCTGGCGCAGGATCTCCGCATCCTTGTCCACGGCCTGCTCAATGGCCTGTTCTTCCTTGAGCTGATCGACGTAGGTCTGATCGTCGAACAAGCCAAGGAAGACGTCCGCGCTGAAGCCGAGCATCGACAAAGCCTTCTTGATGGCGTCGGTGAGGGACTTCTTCGGCGCCTCGCCATCAGTAGTCATGCCGTAGCTGGTCTTGTATTGGTAACGGGTGCAGCCGTATTGCTCGATCTCGCCGCGCTGGCCGTCCTGGGTGAACCAGAGGGCGATCTTCAACGTGTGGCCGATCTCGCGACCAATGCAGGAACGCTTGTCGCCCTCGCCGATGTAGATTTCGTGGCCTTCATCGAAGCGCTCCTCGATGATCTTCCAGCCCCAGCCGATGCCGACCGGGCCGAACAGCTCGGTCGCCTTCATCACCATCGCGGTGCCGCTCAGGCTGGTGATGTCCTGGCCGTTGACCTTGGCTTTTTTGGTGAACCGGGTGTCGGTCTTCTCGACCTGCGCCCAAATCTGCATGTTTTTATCGGACATGACTGTTCTCCGCGCCACCGGAGAGGGGCGCCATGGAATTGTTAGGAGGTGATGCGATCAGCCAATGCGCTCATCAGCATCAAGAAGGTCCAGAAGGTGATGGCCGAGAACGACCCGCGCCAGATCAGGATGCGCCTGGCGCGCTGATGGCCGGTCACCGCAGCACCTGGGAGAGCTGAGGCGGCTGGCATACGCCGCGCGCTTCTTGCTGGGTCATGTGGTCGAGCATCATGAGCAGAACAGCGGTGCCGAGGATCCAGTAGAGGGCTTTCATGGACGAACCCTTGCCGCAATCCTGCCGCCCTTCATGGTCACCGCCAGGCGCTGCGGCAGATCCTTCACCAGGTCCTCGCGCTTTCGGCCAATCACCTCATTGAACGGCAGGCCGAATCCGAGAATGGCGATGCGGCGCTCGATATCGTCGATCAGCTCTTCGTTCAGCGTTTTCACGATTGGGGTGGACATGACAACTCCTTGCGCCGGTCAACGATCTTGTTGAGGCGCCCGCAGTAGTGGTTGAATTCTTCGATGGTGATGCGATTGTCGAGCATCATTTCGTTGATTGTTTTCTGGATCATCACCGACCAGCTGACCGGCGTTTCTGGATCCTCGAGGGTTTCTAGTTCCTGGCCGATCAGGACGTGCGCGCTGATCGTCACAATGAGTCGTCCTCTGCCTGGGCGATCAGTGCGTCATCGGCCAGCGGGCGCAGAAGTCTGCGGGCGATCATGCGCACCTGTTCCTTCGGGTCTGGCCCAGCCATCATGTCCATGGCGCCGTCACGGGCCAGCGACTTGTCGCCGAACAGGCCGCCGATGATCATTTCGCCAATGGCGCACGGGCTCTTACAGGCGCTGGCAATGGCGAACTGTTCCACCTCGGCCGCCAAGTACTTGAAGGTGATGCCCTGGGGAGCGTACAGCCGACGCTTGAATTTCACGTCGCTGCGACGATCCACAAGTTGCTCGACGGCGTTTTCAATCCATTCGGCCCGAGCCATGTCCAGCGCCTCGGCATCATCCGGAGGCAGCCGGTTATCGTGGCGCCACTGGGTGTCCTGCATTGCCTGTAATGCGTTCATGGTTGCCTCCAGGGTGGCGGGTCAGTCGGTGGGCGGGGCGGGAATTTCGTGCCAGTGCGTGGGCGTGATGTCGCAGCGGTCGCCGTCGATGTAGCGCCACGGCCGATGCTCGTTACCGCAGGTCATAGCGAAGAACGGACCGTCGTTGGTCTTCTTACCCAGGCGATAAACCAGAACCTTCTTCCGAATTGGTGGCAGCCTGTCGCTGCACTTAATCCAGTCGCTCATGCCGATTTCCCAGCTGGTGGAGCAGGTAAAGGCATCCATTGAGCGGGCGCCGCATCAAAGGCGACACCTCCGCAGCCGTCATAGGTCTGATGGACGCCGCTGCAGCCCCAGGTCTTCCAGGCATCGAAATAACCGACAGCCATCTGGCCGTCGCCCAGCAGCACCAGGTAGTCGCCGGCCTGCGGCGGAAGCTCGTCTATTGGTTTCCAATCGCTCATGGCGACCTCCAGTGTTTGGGTTATCCAACAAATTCCGGCTGCACACGATCCTTCCGCTGGTTGCCGTTGGGCGCGGTGTCATGTGCATGCTGGATTGGTCGGGGAAGCGAAAAGGCCCAACTCGACAGAAAGGCCTTTTCGAATGATGCAGCTTCAGGTCGAGTATTTGGATCGGGGCAGCGTGCGCCAGAACGAACGCTGACCCTCCGTACATCGCCACCGCTCACGAGTGAAGCGCAATGGACCGGTTGGCAGGCCGTCATCAGGTGGCGGTTCTGGCCGCGCATGGCTGAGCGCTGCGCCGATCAGGAATATCTGGAGCATATCTATCTCCAATTTGGAGCAGGTGGCCGGCACTGCCCGGCATGTATCAGGCCTTGCCGCTCGTACCTGAGCAGCACCGCGATTCACCTGCGATGAAAAGCAATAAATGGATCAATGAATAGGCAATCTGCGGACGGGGCGGACGCGGAGCTCGAGGTACTTGCCGTAGTAGAGCTGACTGCCATCATCGAAGTACATGGTGAATGCGATGTAGGCGGAGCGCTGCGAGCTGCTCCAGTGCCATTCCTTCTCAAACAACTCCGGCACGTTCGCCATGCACAGGGCCAGTTCGTCGATGGCCGGCAGGTAGAGGTCTTTGTGGCCCTCGACAGTGAGGCCGTCGCACCACTGGGCGGTCGGGTGTTCTTGGCCGGAGCCTTCAACCAGGTGAAGCGTGTTCGCCAGGCCATCCCGGCGACTGGCTGCTTCCGGCTCATCCACCTCATAGCCGCCAAACGACAGCTTCTTGCCCTTGACCGATTCGTGGGTGGGGACGATCAGCCAGTAGTCAGGAGCGCCGTTCTCGCCGCGCATCAGGCCGGCATTCACGCCGCCTTGTCCGGGCCAGTATTCGCCAATGGCCGGGGCCGAGATTGTGAACGTGGCAGGCTGAGCGCTCATCGACAAGGTCGCCAGTTTCAGCACCATCGATTCATCAGGACTGCTGATCATCAGGTCGCCACGGGTGTAGGTGGTCAGTTGAGTTGCTTGCATGGGGGTTATTCCTTGTCGGGGATGTTGGGTCGCATCGGGGTGTGATCTGCCCAGGAATCGAACCTGGAAGACTTACGCGTTCGGCTACCGGGCGCCCGTCGCCTTACGCTGCGTATCTGTGGCGATACCGGCCTTCATACCGTCGAACCGATCCACAAATCACACTCCGATGCGCTCTCATAGAGAGGATCGGGCAGTTAACGACAGGCTGTCGTGGCGCTGGCTGTTCAGTTGAGGTGCATCGCGAGCATTGCGCGATCCATGGTCGCCAGCTCGGCAGTGCCGTTCATGATGCGGCGCAGCTCCGCCTCGCCTCCTGCAACCCCGGAGATTGCCGCCACTACGCTGAGGCGGCCCTTGCTGTCGGCGTTGCGCAAAGCCTGTCTGATGCGTTCATCCTGTTTGCTGTCGGTCAGATTCATTGCTGTGACTCCGGTTGTTTTCCCAATGCACCCGGTCGCCCAGGTGCATCAGTGAAAATTTCCGTTCTCCACCACGCGCATCGCCCGATTCGTATCTCTAACCTGCGTCACACATTTCGTGTCCGGTGTTCTTCGCAGATCGGCTTGCGTGGTTTCGCGTACTCACATCTGGTGAGCACGGCCAGTTCCAGAGCTGGCATGGCATCGACTATTTGTTGCTCGCACTTACCGGATGAAACCCGGGGTAGTCGATGGCGAGGATCCTGAACTGTTAAAGAGCGGCGGGTCTGTTGAGGCCCTGGCGAGGCGCTGTGGCGTCTCGATGGGTGAACTATACGAATCCTCATAATCTCCGTCAATACGTTTTTGCATAATATTTTTCGTGGGCGTAAAAAAGCCCGCACAGGGCAGGCTCTATAAAGGTTGGATCTACTGGTGGGAGTTACATTTCCCCGCCGCGCCAGATGACCCGGCCCAGGATGGGGATCTCATGCAAGGCGTTCTCCGACAGCATTTCGTCCGGGTACTTCGCCTTGTCCGAGTTGTCGCTGCGAATCATCCAGGCGCCGGACAACTGCTGAATCATGCGCTTGATGCTGATCCCGCCATCTGGCCGGCGGATGACGTAGGCCTGGCGGTCCCTTGGCTCGATATCGGAGCCGTCGAACAGCACCACGTCACCCTCGAACACATAGGGCTCCATGCTGTCACCCTCGGCATAGATGATCCGCAGGTTCTCCGGCTTGGCCTTCATGCGCGCCAGCCAGTCGCGCTTGAACACCAGGCCCTCGGTCACCTCGACGTGGTCATTCAGGTATCCGTCGCCGCAGGAACCGTGGGCCTTATATTGAGGGATGAGTGCATAGTCCGCTTCGCTGGGCGATCCGTGTGTCCTGGAATCCTCGCCGCCAAATAGAAGCCAGTCAGGCGAAACCTTCAAGGCCCTGGCCAACGGCTCGACAGTGCTCTTGCGTGGACTGCTGCTTTCACCGGACAGAATGCGGTTGATGGTTGGCTGAGGGACACCACACCGCCTTGAAAGCTCGCTCTCGCTCATCTCAAGAGAAGCCATTTTTGCGCGCAAGCGCCCAGCGATATCCATTGCTCACCAATTATACGAATGCGGGTTATGCGAATTCTATTGCATGGGCTCATACTTATTCGTATGATTTGTCATGCAAAACCTCATAGGATTCCCGTCATGACAGTTCAAGAGATGTTGAATCGCCTTTTCCAGCTCGGGCTGTCGCAGACAGAAGTAGCTGAAAAGTGCGGTACCACGCAGGCCACTATCTCCCGCGCAACCAGCGGGACGATGGTCGGATACAGCACCGGCAAAGCCATTGAGCTGCTGCTGGCTGAGCGTGAAGAAGCCGCCAAGAACACTGCAACTCAAGCCGCCTAATCCACCTTGCATGCTCAAAGGAGCAATAAATGTACGACTTCCGCAAACACCTGAATCACAACGAAACAAAGGTTCGGCTCAACGATGAGTACGACGAATACCTGCGCTCCCTGGCAAAGATCCACGGCACTCAGAAGGCCGTGATTGCCCGCGAAATTCTCAAGGCTGCGATTCAGCAGATGAGGGAAGAGCTTACCCGCACTCAAGACATGGCCTGAAGGCCCTTATGGAGGCTTTATGCCTGAAACAAATTGCGAGTTGTCCTTGAGGCAAATCGCTGATGACGAAGACCTCCAATTCCTGGTTGAGGCCGCCGCCCAGCTTGGGATTCCTGTTGAGCAACTGACCAAGGAGGCTATTGAAAAACACATCGCTGATCGCACAAGACCAAAAACGATGAAAGGGACTGTTCAGGCCTTTCGGCTTCCATACCGGCCATCAAAGGCCAGGACTGATAAGGGCCTCAAAGATGAACAACGGTAAATCGCAGGCACAAAAAAGCCGGGGCGCAATCCCGGCTTCTTGTGCAGCACATACAACAGCGTTCTGGAGCTGATTATGCACAGTTCAATCAATACCGGCAATACCCAGGCCAATGTCGCGACACGTTTCGCCGGATCTGAAAACGTGTCGCGCAAAACCATGTCGTCTCGCGAGATCGCCAACGTCACCGGCAAGCGCCACGCCAACGTCAAGCGCGACATTCTCGCAATGCTCAAAGAGCTCAAGGTAGATGCACTCAGTTTTGAGCACATCTACTTGGATGGACAGAACCGCGAACAGACCGAGTACCTGCTGGACCGCGAGCATACCGATTGCCTGCTGACCGGCTACAGCGCACCAATGCGGATGAAGGTCATTCGCCGCTGGCGTGAGCTTGAGCAGCAGGACGGCGCCCGCCAGGCTGTTCTTGCCAACGGCACGAAGGTCGTCGGTGAACTGGCAATCCTTGAATGCTTCACGCGCCTGCTGAAGCCCGCGCCGTCCAGCCAAGTGCTGATGCTTGCCCAGATCGCGAAGAACAACGGTCTGGAGTCTAGCTTCCTGCCCGGCTACGCAATCGACGCAGCACCTGATGCAGCCGGCGGCTCCTCAATGCCCACCAAGTCAGCCACTGCGCTGCTGAAGGACAACGATATCCGATGCTCGCCGGCCGCCTTCAACACTGCCCTGGCTGACCGGGGACTCTTGAAACAGCTCCAGCGGAAAAACTCCAAGGGCGAAATGGTTCCCTTCTGGTCGGTGACTGAAAAGGGTCTCCAGTACGGCAAGAACCTCACCAGCCCCCAATCCCCACGCGAGACGCAACCCCACTGGTACGTCGATCGCTTCCTCGAGCTTGCCGGCATTGTCGGCAAAGGCAGCAAGTAATGGCCGGAGACTGGATAAAAATGCGAATCGACCTTCAAACGCATCCGAAAGTGTTCCGCATGGTGTCCGCATTGCAAGCGGACAGGTTGCGGATTATTGGCGGACTGCATGTCGCCTGGAGCATCTTCGACACCCATTCGAGTGATGGTGTGTTGGTGGGTTACACCGTGGATGCGATGGATGCCGTGGTGGGCTGGCCGGGCTTTACCCAGGCCATGATCGACGTTGAGTGGGCCGCCGTCGAAGACGATGGGAGCCTTGTAATGCCTCGCTTTGATGAGCACAACGGGGCCAGCGCCAAGCGCCGCGCAAACGATGCTGAACGCAAGCGCAACGACCGTAAAAACCCTGTCCGCAATTTGTCCGCTTCTGATGCGGACAGTTTGCGGACCAGAGAAGAGAAGAGAAGAGAAGAGAAGAAAGAGCAAGATCAAAAGCAATGTGCTGGCGCACCGGCGAAGGCTGGCAAGTTCGACCCGCTTACTGCCAGACCGGCCAACGTGTCCGAGAAAGCCTGGGCCGACTGGTGCCAGCACCGCAAGGAAATCCGCAAGCCACTGACCGCCAAGAGCTGTGAGCAGCAGGCCAAGTCGCTTGAAGGGCACGCAACACCGGACCAGGTACTCGCCACCTCGATCGCCAACGGCTGGACGGGGATATTTCCCGAGAAGGCCATCGGCAACGTCCACCCGTTCCCGGCATCCCGCCACACCGGCTTCGCTGACCGCGACTACACCGCCGGCCTGATCCGCCGGGAGGATGGCTCCTATGGCTTCTGAAAACGTCGTATCTATCCCTGCTCCGGCTTACCCGCCAGGTACTCGAATCCAGCCGGCCGCCTGCGACACCCACGGCGAATACGAGCAGAAGGTTTATTCGGTTCTTGGTCGTGACCTGCGTTCTGGCTGCCCTGAGTGCAGTCGCATCCGTGCCGAGGAGGAAGAGGCTCGCCGCCAGATCCAGGAATCGACTGCGCTGCGCATCCGCATGTCCGAAAAGCTCGGTGCTGCCCTGATCCCCAAGCGTTTCGCCGGCAAGACCTTTGACCAGTATGTCGCGAATACCGCCGAGCAGCACAAGGCGCTGAACGCCTGCCTCCGGTACGCTGCTGAGTTCGTGAGCATCGCCGAGGCTGGTCGGTGCCTGCTTCTGCTGGGCAAGCCCGGTACCGGGAAAACGCACCTGGCTGTGGCTATCGCCAACGAAATCATGGCGACCACCACCGCCACAGCCGTGTACCGGACCATTGGCTCCGTGCTCCAGGCCATCCGCGCCACCTACGACAACACCAGCGAGAAAAGCGAAAGCCAGATCCTGTCGAGCCTAATCAGTCCATCGCTTCTGATCCTGGACGAAATCGGGGTGAGCAAGGAGAAGCCCAGCGACTTCGAGCTGACGACCCTGTTCTCCATCATCAATGGCCGGTACGAGGAGCTGAGGCCCACCGTTATCGTTTCCAACCTGGACGCGAAGGCCCTGGCCACGGCAATCGGTGATCGTTGCGCAGATCGCCTCAGAGAGGGCGGCGTGATCGTGATCCCGTTCGAGTGGGAATCACAGCGCGGCAAGGAGGGTTTCTGATGAAACGAGCATCCCCAGTACAGCTACGCCAATCCCTTGAGGTAGCGAACGGTCTCGTAAAGGCCGGCGTTCGTTTCGTGTGCATCCCAGTGATCGACGAGGCGGACGCCATCAACCTTGCCGGCCAGGCTGCCCAGCGGTTGGAGCGGTTGATGTACGTCGATAGCGCGCAGGAGAAGCGGTCATGACCGACAAGATGCGTGAAGCAGTTGCGAGAGCAATCTGGAATATCCGCCGCGAAGAGGAAGACCGGTGCGACATGGAGCTTGAGGATATGGGCGCCGGTCATTCCGTGTGGGCCGAGGCTGATGCCGCTATCGGGGCAATGCGCGAAACCGTCGTGATCAACATCGACCTCGAAGACTGGCCGGCCAGCATGGCAAATGAAATCCAGCAAGCCATCGAAGCCGCCGGCCTGAAGGTGAAGCCATGACCGACCACACCGAACTGAAGCGGCTGGCCGAGACTGCCTACGGCGCCAAGTTCCAGACCGAAGGATTTGAACAGGCCGATGGTCGAGGTCAGCACTACGGCGGGCTGATCCTTCATGAGAACGGCCACACGATCATCGCGTCGTGCGTCATGCAGCCCTGGGCGGATTTCATCGCTGCCGCCGATCCAGCAGCAGTCCTAGATCTCGTAACTGAAAATGACGAACTCCTCGCTGAAGTCGCCGGCCTCAAAACCGGCTACCAAGCCTACGAGCGGGTGAATGCCGAGCTGAAGGCTGAGGTTGAGGGGCTGCGCACAGCGCTGACCTACATCCGCGACAGCTCGGATGACTGGCATGTGTGCGAGAAGGCCGCCGATGCGCTGGCTGACGCCTCCATGGGCAAGGGAGAGCAGTCATGACTCCCGAGTACACGCTTCGCGACCAGTGCGACGTCAACCGACTGACCGGCGTGCTGCACGCCATCGACCTCACCAAGCCAAAGGTGGTGATCATCCGCGACGAAAAGCGCCCGGACATCTGCAACCGGAAGATGTGGGCCATGCTCAAGGACGTATCCAGTCAGGTCGAGTGGTACGGCAAGAAGCTCAGCGATGAGGACTGGAAGCACGTTTTCAGCTCGGCGCTCCAGAAGCAGGACGTGGTGCCCGGCATCGACGGAGGTTACGTGGTTCTGGGCGTGTCCACCCGCAAGCAATCTCAGAAGTGGTTCAGCGATCTGTTCGAGCTGATGCACGCCTTCGGCGCCGAGCATGGTGTCCGCTGGACGGAGCAGGACAAGTGGGGAGGGCGCTACTGATGCTCGTCGCCAAACAACCCCGCGCCAAGAAATGCCGAGTCGCAGAGTGCAGGGCCTCATTCGTCCCACAGCGCCTGGGTCAGGCCGTATGCAGCTTGACCTGCGCGATCTCCGACGCCACGAGAAGCGAAGCGAACCAGGAGAAAGCCAGAAAGGCGTTGGATGAGGTCGAGCGCCGGGAGATCAAGGTACGCAAGGAGAAGCTGAAGAGCAGGGCGGATCACCTCAAGGACACGCAGAAAGCATTCAATGCGTGGGTGCGCGCCCGTGACGCCGAGTTGCCATGCGTGAGCTGTGGCAGTCACCACAAGGGCAAATATGACGCCGGCCACTATAGGACCGTTGGAGGTAACCCAGCGTTGCGCTTCGAGCCCTTGAATTGCCATCGCCAGTGCTCGCAGTGCAATACCCAGCTCTCCGGGAACATCGTGAACTACCGCATCCAACTGGTGAAGCGCATTGGCGCCGAGGCAGTCGAGTGGCTGGAAGGCCCGCATGAGCCGAAGAAATACACCATCGAAGAGCTGAAGGCGATGACCGCCGAATACCGGGCCAAGACCCGCGAACTGAAGAAGGGGCACGCAGCATGAAAATCAACTCAGCGCGCCAGGCTTGGCATGACTGCAATTACAACCCGGCCCCGGGCCAGGCATCCGACGTGGTGCAGCTCGGTGTGGTGGTACAGAACACGGAGCGCGGGCCCACGGCAAACCATGCCGTCCATGGCGCCCTGGCCGGTCACATTCAGTCGGCAATCGCCAGGCTTCACCCGCAAATCCGCGTGTTCGGGGATTACATGTACGCCGCTACCCAGTGCGACGACATCCGAGAGGCGGCTGAGGAGGTGGTGTTCCTGCTGGTGCAGAACCGGTCACCACGGATGACCGCAGCCAAGCGCGAAAAGCTGGAGTATGTGGTGAAAGGAGTTCTACGCCGCTACCGCCATATGCACCAGGGCGGCCAGTCGGCCAACGAGGACCCGCTCGCCAACGCCGAGAAGTTCCGGGCCTGGATGTGGCAGGTTTACGAGGTGCGCCTGGAGTCGTGCAATTGGGAGCGCGATTGGGGCGGTGTGCTGCAGCTGATCTTCGAGTGCTGCGAGGATCTGGACCGACGAGCATTGAGCCCGATAGCCGCGGTAATTTACGAAATGCGCGAGGCCGCTTGAGGGCCTATTGCGTTCCCGTGCGGCTGGTGATACCGTATCGCCATTGTTAGAGTTTTGCCTTCGGCAACTTACTCAAATCCATAAAGAAACCCGGCCACTGCGCCGGGTTTTTTATTGCTCCGATTTCACCTGTAGCCAGGGCAGCCTTCGGGAAGACCTGGACGCCGATTAGCCGGACAGTGCGGCGTACGGAAAAACACCGGCAGCCCGCGGACCCTGACCCTCATGCTGTTCTGGGTGGCGCGAGACTGGAACGGCGAGATCGATGCAATAGGGCGTCGACGCTTTGAAGGTCTTTGGCTGGCAGCGTGGGAAGACACGCAAGTTATGCGGATGCAGAGCCCGGCGGAAACGTGCAGGGGTAACAGTCAGCGTGGGGACTGGAGGGAAACGCCACGACAGCAATCTGAAAGGGTTGCGATCCGCACCTATTCAGGGCCTCGACATGATCGGGGCCTTTTCGTTTTCAGCTCCACCACACCCATTGCCCCGAGCTGGGAGTGCTGCTGGAGCTGATCTATTCCTCGCTGCTCCCCAGCGTTTGGCCGATCACACAGGCCTTTTTTATTTCACACATGCAACTGAGAGGTCGAGCGCATGGAATTCCTGCATCGCTTGCTCGACAAGGCCGACTTGATCCTTGCCGGAGTAGTCGGAGCCATTATCGCAAGCTGGTGGAGTAAGGACGATCTCAAGGACGTTTGGTCCTGGGTCATCTTCTTGGTCACTGGTATCGCCTGCGCCCTCTACCTGACCGGGATCGTTTGCGCCCGCCTGGACGTCACTGACCCGAACAACGTGGCCGGTGTTGGTTTCCTTCTCGGTGCATTCGGCGGATCCCTACTGACAGCCATCAACCGCGCCATTCAAGCCGCTGACCTATGGGCGCTCATCCGCTCGAAGATCGGGGGAGGCAACCCATGAGCCTTCAAACATTGAGTACAGCCTTTATCGCCATGATCGCCCTGTGGGCCTTCTGGTGCGTGCTGAGCCACAAAGTGAGAGACGGCATTGTCGGTAAGGTCATCTACGCGGCCATCGCGGTGTCAGGTTTTGCCATTGCCACCCGTGGGGATGCGGTCTTCACCACCCCGAGCGCTGCTGGGGTCACTTTCCACGGAGCCCTCGCATTGGCTGGGCTGCGCCACTGGTTCGTCGCTACCCACTGGCCGTTCTTCCGCGCCTGGCTCTGTCGTCACTTGAACTGTGACCGCTGCATGGACTGTGACAAGAAGCCGTAACGTGCGACACGTTTCGCGCATCAGCAAATTGTGTCGCGACACTGGAGAGCACCTCATGGCGAAGATGAGCATACGCATTGTCGTCAAGCGCTCCTGGTGGGTGGACCCATACCTCTCGGCAGTAGTGGCATTCAGTCATCTGACGGGCATCGAGCCTGATTACGACAAGGTCGTCTCCATGGCAATGCGCGGGATCAGCATAAAAATGGTTGACAATCAATGACCACATCAAAACCGCGAATCCAGATTCAGGGCGGCCGGGTCGTCACCACTGACAGCCTTTCCAACATGGTCGCCAACATTGGCACCAACCGAGACAAGCGCACCCACAACGCTTTCGGCTTTGAGTTCGTCAACCAGATGGAACTGGAAGCGGCGTATCAATCCAACTGGATCGCCCGCCGTATCGTGGATAAGCCGAACGAGGACGCGCTGCGTGAGTGGCGCGCATTCAGTGGCAAGCAGGCCAAGGACATCGCGAGCGAAGAGCGGCGGCTGGGTGTGCAGCAGGCATACCTCGACACCTGCTGCTGGGCTGACCTGTACGGCGGCGCGGCAATGCTCATGGTGACCGGGCAGGACCTGAGCCAGTCGCTTGACCTGGACAAGATCAAGAAAGGCGGGCTGAAGAATCTGGTGGTCCTCGACCGCTGGGACATCCAGCCCACCGAATTCAACCTGACTGACCCGCTCAAGCCAAACTGGATGCTCCCCGAGTACTACATGATGGTGAACGGCGAGCAGAAGATTCACTACAGCCACATCATCCGCCGCACTGGGGCTCGCCTGCCGCGTCGCATGCGCATGTTTGAGCAAGGTTGGGGTGACAGTCGCCTGCGTCGCTGCATGTCCGACCTGCGCGATGTGGTGGCGACCAAGAGCGGTATTGCTTCCCTTGTGCTTGAGGCAAATGTCGACACGATCAGCGTTAAGGGCCTGAAAGGTGCCTTGGCGAGTGCTCAATGCGACAGCGTCACCGAGCGTTATCGCCTGTTCGGCATGATGAAGTCCATTGTCAACCTGGGCCTCCTGGATGCCGAGAGCGAAGAGTACGACCGCAAGAGCGTTGCCTTCTCGGGCCTAAGTCAGATCATGGAGCAATTCATGGTGTGGACTGCCGGCGCTGCTGAAATGCCGGTGACCGAACTCTGGGGCCAATCGGCTGCTGGGCTCAGCTCCACCGGTGAAGGCGACCTGAAGACCTACCACGGCACCATCAAGGGCAAGCAAGACGGCCAGATGCGTCTTGACTTGGAAGCCTTGGACCAGGTGCTGATCCGCTCCGCCCTGGGCACGTACCCGGATGACATTGAGTTCGAGTGGAATCCGCTGGCCCAAACCTCCGGCATCGAGCAGGCGCAGGAAGACCTGGCAGATGCTCAGGCCGACTCGCTTCACATCGAGAATCGGGTGATTCGCCCAAGCCACGCCATGCGCCGTGCTCAGGCGAAAGGCACCTATGCCATCACCGATGAGCAGATCGCCGCTCAAGAGAAGATCGAGAAGGATCAGGACAATGGAGAATTCGACGACGGCAAAGGCCTCCCGGGTTTCTCCCTTGATGAGCCTGACGGCGGCAAACAAGACCCTGATGGAGCTCCGGCCAAAGAAACCCCGAGGGCCTAAGCCGGTCCTGCCGAGCGCTGAGGCTGAGCGCTACTACCGTGGTCAGCTTCGAGGCGTGGTCAGGCTGATGGCTGCCGAGCTGGTCAAGGCGCTTGAGCCTGAGCTGAAACGGCTGAAGCGCGACTACATCGCCGACACCATGCCAACCATGGACGGATGGACCGACGAGATCCTGGCAGCGATACGCGGGGTATCACGCCGGTTCAGCTCGTCCCTGTTCGAATCACAGATCCAGCGCGTTGCAGCCAGCACGGTGAGCCGCGCAGAAGCCGACAACGCCGAGGACTTCCGCAAGTCGGTCAATCAGGCTGTTGGTGTGGACTTCGACTTGATCGCCAGGCCCACGGGAATGCAGGACTACCTGGAAGCCTCCACTGCTGAAAATGTGAACCTGATCAAGTCCATCCCGACGGAGTACTTCCAGAAGGTGGAGACGATCGTGCTGGGCGGCATGAAGAGCGGCCTCGCCCCCTCGGCAATTGCCAAGCAGATCCAGGAAGAGACCGGTGTCAGCGCTCGGCGGGCCAAGCTCATTGCGCGGGACCAGGTGTCCCAACTCAACAGTGACCTCACCCGACAGCGCCAGGCAGCGGCCGGCATCGAGTTCTACAAGGCAGTGGATGCCGGCGACCAGCGCGTCTCTGGTGCGCCTGGCGGGAAATACCCCAACGCCAAGATAAGTTGCCACGGCATTGCACGTCAGGACATTGGTTATGGCCCTGGCGTCTACAAGGTCGCTGACGGCGCCCCGTGGGGTGGAAAGACCGGCCTGCACCCTGGCAAGCACCACGTGCTCTGCCGCTGCATCGCCATCGCCATGATCCCGGGCGTGAACTACTTCCCCGACAAGAACGGGTAACCCATGAAAAGAATGACCATCGACGAGGCCTTCAAGCCCACGTCGCGAACAATCACGCCTGAAGGGTTCCTCTGCGTGAAGGGAATTGCGGCACGGACAGGGGTTTACCAGTACCTGTCGAGTGAGCTGGACCTGGACGGCCCTGAGCGCATCGTCAACGTCTACCGGTCGCCGGAAGAGGTGTTCAAGCCTGAGTCCATGGCGACCTACGCCGACAAGGACGTGACCAATGATCACCCGGACGATCTGGTCGACTCGACCACCTTCAAGGAAGTGTCATCCGGTCATGTGCGCGGCGCCCTCCAGCAGGGCGAAAACGTTGAAGTGGACCTGATCATCAAGGATCAGTCGGCCATCGACGACATCGACTCCGGAAAGGCCGAGCTCTCCCCGGGCTACCTCGCCGAGTACGTGTATGCCCCCGGCGTAGCCCCTGACGGCACGCCCTACGAATACGAGCAGCGTGACATCCAGATAAACCACGTCGCCGTTGTAGAAGCAGCGCGAGGCGGCAAGGTCGCCCGCATTTTTGACCACAAACCGAAAGGT
>Ga0065714_10002577_pt1 | contig 19418 bp, 12 predicted proteins | sample MisRhiReplicate2_FD_59101 | JGI IMG/M metagenome (GOLD analysis project Ga0065714, IMG submission 59101) | Miscanthus rhizosphere microbial communities from Kellogg Biological Station, MSU, sample Rhizosphere Soil Replicate 2: eDNA_1 v2... | ecosystem: Host-associated > Plants > Roots >...
TTTTATTGATTTTCTCTGTAAAAGTTACTGTCCCCAAATCTAATGTTACCGGATAAAATATCAAAATATCATCGTCATCAAATTTTTCTACATATCCGCCTTTAGTATTTCCACCACCTATATCAAGAATCAGGGAATCCGAATATTCTTTTGGCGGTATACATCCTTTTAGCAATAACTTGGCTTCCGTCTGAGCCGAAATTATACCTACATTAATATTCGTAAACACATATAATTTTTGGAGTAAAACGTCTACATTTTCGGCCATTCCAACTCCTGAAGAAACTACGATGAAAATATTTTTTTCTTCAATTTTATGTTCCTTAAGTAGCTTGGTGTAGTTTTTTACGACAACATTAAAAGCAGTGTCAATATCATTTTCTGCTAATTTTCCATCTACGGCTATCCCTTTTGCAATAGCTACATTTTCTGTCCAAAAATCAACTACTTCATATTTTCCTTTTTTAATGTTTTGAACATTTATTACCGACATTTTTACGCCCTTACTTCCTACTTCAATTCCGGCATAGAGTTCTTGTGAAATTAAACTCGGCGGAATTAAAAAAATAAAAATAATTATGACTTTTAGTGCAATATATTTTTTCATTTTAAATGGGTGTTTTTTAATAATTATGAGTAGCTCATTTTTATTCAAACATTAAAAAGAAATCAAATACGTTTCTTTTCATAACAAGGCCGGTTAGCGTTTCTTGCTTTTATCGACAAAAATAGATTGCACTATTTTTATTTTAGTTTCGATTGTTTCTTTTTCAACCATTTTTACCAGCCAATAGCAAAGCGAAATAGCCAATAAACCTATTAAACTCATAAATATAAAGTCGGCCCTGTAACTTGCATACGCAACAATTTCCAAACCTGTTTTAGCACTTAACACATGCGCCAGACTAAAACTCATTGTAAAAACCGACATATACCTTCCCTCCTGATTATTGTGTGATCTGGTCATCGCAAATGAATTTGAAAAAGGAAAAGTTAACATTACCCCAAGTGTCATAAAAAACATCATTACATACAATATTCCGTACCACTTGTCATTCAATAACAAAAGAACATAACTCAGCACCATAAAGGACAGGCCAACCATGATAACATTTAGTTTATTCATTTTGTTTTTTTCTACATAATTGACAATGGGTAGTTCAAATAGCAATGTCAATATACCGCTAAAACTCAAAATCAAACCGCTGTTTATTTCTGATAAATTAAATTGTTCCTTGTGATAGAGGGTCAATGTAGTAAAGACCTGGAAATACATAATCCCGGTGATTAGGGAAATGAACATATGTATCAAAAAAGTTTTATCTTTAAAAATAGCATATTTGTCTAAACCAATTGTATGTTTTTTGAGTTTAAAAGGCAATTTTCTTTCTTTAACTAAAAGAACAAAAACTAAAACTGCCAGAATACAGGTGGCCGCATCTACATAAAAAAGATATTTATAACCGATTAATATAATTATAATACCACCCAAAGGAGGGCCAAATAAAAAGCCCAGGCTTGTTGCAGCCCTTACCAAAGCCAGAGCCCTGGTTTTGTTTTCTTTTCGGGTATATGTATTTAAGGAAACCAGCATTGCCGGTCTGAACATATCTGCAACTGTTGTTAAAAGCAGAACTGAAAAACAAAAACCTTCAAATGATGTTGTATACTGTAACATAAAGAAGATTAATCCGCTTCCAAAAAGGCTTCCTATCATTACTTTATAAAAACCAATTTTATCAGATAACACCCCACTTAACCAGGTGCCTATAAAAGAACCTACCCCAAAACAAACCATAACCCAACCAATCTGATTATATTCAAAATGCAGGTTCTCTCTCATATATTTTGAGAGAAACGGAATGACCATTGTTCCGGTCCGGTTTATGAAGGTTATTAATGCCAAAATCCAAATTTCTTTTGGAAAACCACTATAATTTTCTATATATTTTTTTCTTAAATCGCTGATCATGTTTTTTTTTTTGATGAAGTTTTTTTTTTCCATTTTTACTACCGCTTCACTAAATCAAAAGGCAGCATTAAAAATTTTAATTAGATGAATCCTTGTTGAAAATAATGGTATTTACCACCACTTCTTTCATCCATTTAATAGTTTCGATTACACCCGTTTCTTTACAAATCATGTTGCAGTTCTGGTGTCCCCACGCCAGATTATAAGGAGTATGATTAAACTCTCCCGTTTTCAGCTGATTAATATAAAAAAGGTTTATTGGGCTAATCTCTTTATCGGTATCTGACTTCTCTGTGGATTCAAAGAAGTTAAGTAGAAAAGCCTCTGCACTTAATTTTTTTAAACAAAGAGGGCAAATCGTATTTTTAGCATTATCGATAATTCGGGTTTTATAAAGCCGGTCGGTATTTGATAATTTCTGATTATCACAAGCTGTAGTTATTGCTGCTATTCGGTTTTCGATCTCACTTTCCGTCATTCCGGCGCCAAGCGCTACTTCCCTGGAATTATAACAGAGCCAGAATAAATATTCTAATTGTAAATGAGAGGATTTAATCGTTAACAAAGAGGCATATTCTGCTACTCTGATTCCGGCACCTTTGCAACTACTGGTATTAAAACCAAGAATAATCTTCTCTTCGTCTTTTGAAGCCGACGATAGTATTCTTGCCACAAAATGACCATCTATGGGAGATGTTCTTTTTTCGGCTATAGCCAGCTTATTTTTATAAGGATTAAATTCATTCCATTGTGCCCGTGTTTCATAAAGCAAAATGGCATTGACGCCAAGTTTTAACTTCCTGTCTTTCATTATAACTAATGTATCAGGATTTAAATAATACTCTTCAGGGCTGAGGATGACGATAAATCCACTTTCAAATCTATTCGAAGTAAAAATGGAAGTATCGAATAAATGAATCGATTCAAAAGGGATTAAAACAGTACCGTTTCTGTTGGCTCTGTTTTGAAAAATTACGTCATCGTTCGCGCTTCTCGTTTGTCCGGTTTTGTAAATTTTACTTTGCAGTAAAGGAGGTAGTTTGGGTAGTCGTTTTGCCATAGGTTATTGTTTGGTTGCTTGTTGTTAGTTTGTTATAGAGGGACAGATATTGGGCATACATTATTAACTTTATTGAAAAGAATAAATCCATAACCTGCATGGTTGTAGCAATTTAACTGACTTGAATAACAGGTGTTAAATCATAGGCATATAGGGAATTTGTAAAAATCAAATTTAGGTTCAAAAAAATAATCCCGAACATGTCGCAGACTTTTTTTTTGTAACAATATTAACAATTATTATCAAATTTGTGGAACTTTTTTAGTTAAATTTTAATGCATTTATTAAAATTTATTGTAGTTATATTTCAAATTCATATTTTGTTTCCTACGTAGAAATACCTAAAAAATGGCAAGTTATAAGCGTATAAATAGGTTATTACGCACATAAACCAGATTGATTACAATTTGATATTTGAATTTTTAAAAAACAAAACAACTTAAACACTTGTTAAAGCAAAATAGCCAATTTTATTCACTTTTCTCTTTCTTTTTTAACACTTTCTCATCTGGTTTAAAAAAACCTGACAGTGCAGTTACTTCAATTACTATAATGAACTATTTTTACTTTCTGAAACAACAAAAAAAGACACCTAAATATTCATACAATTTTATTCTTAAAAATTTCAGCAAAAAAATTAATGAATCATTTTCAAATCATCGCAGCACAATTTTTTTTATAAAAAGTGTCTTTCTAATTTTTACATTGAAAAATGACTATACAAGATTTAATTGGGACTTACTCCATTTCAGGAAGCAATCAGGATGAAAGTCCTGAGATAACTTATAAAGGTACTTTGAATCTGTCGCTGGATAAGAATAACCGAATTATTGCTTATTGGGTTATAAACACACAAGAGCAAAAAGGTTACGGTTTTTTTAAAGACAATATTTTGGTTATAAATTTTAGCTACAAAGGCGAAAACAATAAAACCTTTAAGGGAGTAGCCGTTTACCGCTGCATCACAAAAGATGTACTGGATGGATTTTGGTCTGAAAAACACGGAAACCCACTCTATTTAGGAACAGAGCATTGTTTGAGAATGCAGAGTAGTGAGCAGCTAAACTAGGCTGNTTGTAAAATTGCCTTCNNAAAATTTATTGATCATTCCAAAAGCAGCAGGCTTAGAAGGTAAAACGATAATTAAAATAGTATTTTAGGAACGAGGTTTAGGCAAATTTCTGTCGTACATAATAATAGTTCCGGCGACAGCCACATTTAAACTTTTTACTGACTTGAATTTTACTAAATGATGGCATTTATCCATTACTTTTTTGGATAAACCATGATCTTCTGCGCCCAATAAGTAGACACAACGTCGTGGGTGTTCAAAGGTCTCTAAATCAGAAGCTTTTTCATCTAATTCAACCCCCACCAATCTTGCTCCCTTCGGTAAGTTTTCAAAAAAGGCTTCAAAAGTGTCATAATGAAAATAGGGAATGGCTTTTACCGCATCATGAGTGTCACTGGCTTGTTTGGCATATCGATTGCCTATGGTAAATATAAATGTAGCCCCTAAGTTTTGAGCCGATCGCCACAAAACACCCAAATTTTCAGGCGTTTTACCATTTTGTATTCCTATCCCGAAATATTCATTTATAAAATTATCATTCATAGGGCAAAAGTACAAACTGCAAGTACATAAGTCAATTTTTTTATTGCACAGAATCGCCAATACTAAATTGAAATTATAAAAGTATAACGTTAAAAATTAGTGAAACTTTACATTGCTTAATACAGGTTCCAAAACGTTATACTTATTATCTGTATGCAATTAATTACTTCTTTAACGAAAACTCATACTCAATAAGCCTGAATTTTTCCTGATCAAGCGGTTTGTTTAGAAAACGAAATATTGAAGGATCATTCTCGGCCCTTTTAAAATCATCAGGATGCAGAGAGGTTGTAATCATTAAAATAATACAGTTGCTTTTTATTGTTTCTGAAAGTTTTGCGTATTCCTCAAGAAATTCATAACCGTTCATACCAGGCATATTGATATCTAAAAAAATTAATTGCGGAAGTAAGTCTGGAGTACGCTCTAATGATTTAATATAATTAAGTGCTTCAAGAGCTGATTCCTGTAAAACAATTTCTTCTGCAAAATGATATTTTTCAGCCATTCGTTTTGCAATATAACGGTCTGTCGGATTGTCGTCTATTACGAGAATTTTTTTGAAAGATGGTTGTGTAGTTTCCTGATTCATTTATACTGGTTGATTTATTTATTTGGAATTTTAATTAGAAAAGTCGTTCCTTTTCCTATTTCTGACTGAACTTTTATCTCCCCACTGAGTTTATTAACGGCTTCTTTGACAATGTACAANCCTAATCCTGAGCCTACTGACTCATGNGATACACGNTAGAACATGTCAAATATTTTTGAATGNACTTCTTCAGACATACCTATACCATTGTCCTCAATAACAATTCTGGTTTCAGCTGGAGATATTTGTATTTGAATACGCACATAAGGATTTGCAATTTGTGCATTTTGATAACGAATAGCGTTTGAAATAAGATTTCCTAAAATTGTAATAAGACGATTTTTATCTGAGTATATAGAAGTTTCACCAGATATTTCAGTAATGAACTCAATTGCCCTGTTATTATCTCCTATAAATTTTAAGTTTTCGGTAATGTCTGTAATAAGTTCTTTAAAATTAATCTCCTCCATGGCTACTTCCATACGGGCATTTCGGGAATAGTCAAGAATATCACAAATAAAACCATCCAATTTTTTTGCACTTCTCTTCAACATTATTAGATGTTCACGGGTTATGTCTTCATTAGTATCATCTTTTGCAATTTCAATCAAACCCAGCATCGAATTGAGAGGAGCACGTAAATCATGTGACGTACTATAAACAAAACGATCAAGTTCATAGTTGGCTGTTTTTAATTCCTGATTTTCGATCTCCCTTTTATTAAAAATCAGGTCAATATGTGCCTCACTATATTTTTTAAACTGATAGGCCCATAAGCCGCAAATAGCAAAAATTGCTCCGGCCAGTATCATATGAATTACAAAAGTTTGGAGGGACATAAAATCCAGTTGTGAAAAATAGACTCCTTCCCAACCAATATATTGAAAATATCCAAACAATCCATGATGAATTCCTACCACAAGCATAAGCGGTATTTGAAGTTTCCAGTTTTGATAGGTAATGAGAATCGCACTGGCAATAAATGCTACAAAATGCATTTCAAACATACCATGCATCTGATAAATAAACTGAGCCATGAAGATTCCCAACACAATGCTGAGAACATATTGATATAAGTTTGATTTTGGCAACGCTATTTTTGTAGAATAATAAGCTATAAGTAATAAGCCTCCAACTCCTATTGCAATTTGAAATGTATCATAATAAAAAGCAAGAAGTAGTCCTACAACAAAAAAACTGAAAAGAAAATAATTAATTAAGTGATCTGATTTTTTTTTAATTACAAAAAGAAAATCCTGAATATGTAAGGATTGTTGTAAGTTGCCAATGTTTTGTTTCATGTTTATTATTTCAATTTGGGATCTTACCAAATTATATAAAAAAAACAGTACTATCAAACTTTAATTAAGTATATCGTATAATAATTCATAATTTTATTTGTATAAAACAATACATTTAAAAAAACTAAGAAGTATTCTAAAAACGATACCTTTTTTAACGATTACACTGTTAGATTCCTAAAAAACCGCTATAAATTAACAATTGTCTTATTCAATTTAAAAATAAAAAAGTGCTTATTTCCTGGCGTCAACACACAACACTGTAAATCAAATTGATACAAAAAAAATTCACTTAACTTTTAAAAAAGCTAAGTGAATTAAAATGGCATATCCTTTATTCTAAGTACTGTGCTTACTAATTCAAAATACTGTTAGAAATATTAAAAAGATACTAGAAGTTAAACAATTGTTAATGCAAAATTGTACTAATCAAAGAATTTTCATCCTCTTTTGTAATTAAATGCGGTACAAACAAATCATTCTCTGCCGTCCATTTTCTTTCTGTTTCGAAGTAATTTGAGGGGCCGGCCGATTGGCCTCTAAGCGTTTGGATTTGTTCTTTTTCAAACATTTTCCATCGGTCTAAATACAAAGACCCCAGTAGTCCTCCCCACTCCTTAAAAGCATAATCATGCAGATTGGTTTGTGGGTCATAAGGTCCCCAGATTGTAATTTGCTCTTTTGCATTACGCAATGCTAATTCTTTATCTGCGGGTGTGGTTCCAAAATCGGCTGCCTGCTTTAGCCAGGTATGGAGCGAGAAATGTGGATTACAATTTAATAAGTCATTCTGCTGAACAATCATCTTTTGAAACTGTTTAGAAATTGCTTCAAAAGCCACTACATCCTTTTTATTAAGGGCATCAATCATATTTTGATATACAACATCCCCCTTATTTGCATTAACCTGTCTGACTAAATCAATTTTATCGACCTGATAGGTTTCACTTTGCTCAAATTCTTTTGAAGCCGATACAAAAAGTTTAACGGCAGCAGCGAATTTTGCGACATCGTAGTTTCTTTTTCTGGTTCCCCATGAAGAAATACTTTGTACATTCACAGAAGGTCTGGCACAAAAAATTGATTCAGCGCCTCCTTCCTGATAGACCTCCGGACTACTATAAATGGTTTCAAGAAATCCTTGCCAGGCCGCAAGAATTGCCTCATTATTTTTACCATAACGATATTTAACGTAATTTTTTATCCATTCTTTGGTATCCACTTTATCTTTATGCCAACCCAATTCCAGCATAAAATCAATAGCCACAGAATTATTATGAATTCCCTCAGGAATAATTCCGATTCCGTTTAAAAAAGAATTGTACGGACCTGTTTTTGCACGATATACTTCATCTGCAAATCGTTGCATTTTACCGTATAAGCTTACTTTATCTCCAAAATTACTCACATTACACCATATAAATGGAGTTCCGTCATATCCTTTACGAGATTCCCAGTTAGCCGTATTTTCACCAAACAATTCAATGATTAACGTTTTTGATTTATCTAAACCTGCTAATAATTTAGTTGACGGATTCTCCTGCCATCCCTGGAGTACCCAAGTACTGGCTGGAAAGGAATTTTGCATTTGTTTTTGAATTTCTTTAGCGCAAACTGCAAGATCAGCACCTTTTGAATTTCCTCCCTCATGAAAGGGATCGCCTCCAAAAAAATGAAGATCATTACCATATAATTTTTTCATTTCGGAATAATAGATATCGGAAATTTTCTCAAAATAAGGATCTGTAGGCATTAAAAAATCGGGTCTGGTAAAGCCGCCTGCCCACTTTCCCTGATCTATTACTTTTACTTTTTCTTTATTTTTTAAAGATGTTGGCACCATTCCATAAAACCCTTGCATTACAGGCTGAATACCAAGTTCCTTCATACGCGTTAAAATCTTTTTTTCTAATAAAGCCTGTTGGTCAATCATATTTTGAGAAACAGGTCCGCCCCAGCCTTCCATGTTTCCCATGAGCCACCATGCGCTAAAAGCGGGGCCTGGAATAAAATCAATAATTTCTTTTTGGGTAAAACCAAGGCGCGCCATTGTATTTTGCCAAACGGCTTCGACACCTACAGGAGCCAGCATTAAATTGACACCATTCAATGCCATCCAGTCCAATTCACGTTCCCAGTCTTTCCAGGTATAAAAACTCATTGTATAATTGATCGTGCAATAATTTAAGGCATAGCGAAAACGATAAGGAGAGACAATTCTAACTTTTTTATCTATTACCGGTATCTTTTCAGGTGGCGCCATATTATCTCCCATATGGGACATATTGCGATAGCAGTAATATTTTAAATACCAATTTAAGGCTGATGAAGCTGAATTAGCGTCAGTGGCTTCAATATGAATAAGTCCTTTCTTCGAATATAATTCAAATACATCTTTGCCCTCTTCTTTTGGTAGTGAAGAAAAAACCAATTTGCCGGCTAACCAGGGAACACGCCTGTTTGCTAATTCCTTAACTGCCTCGAATGATTGTGCCATTGAAGAGAAAACACATCCAACAATCATCACTACTACTGCGAAATTTTTAACTTTCATATATACTTTTGCATTTTAATTATAATTTAAAGTATCATGCTATTTAGGCAAATAACATGATACTTTAATATTCTTTGAAATTACAGAAAATCTCCTGATGTTTCTAAGGTTGTTAAAAACCCCTAATAACCAGGGTTTTGTACAATTTTACCATTACTTTCATTTACTGCTTTTCTGGGTAATGGATAAAGAATTTTATTCTCAGTTGCAAAAGGAGATCCATCATCAATTGCTCTTTGAATGTATTTACCCCAACGAATTAAATCATCCCTACGAGAACCTTCACACCATAATTCGAACAATCGCTCATCCATAATTTTATTACTAAAAAGATCTTTTGATAAACCGATATCTAAATTTGGCAGCCCAGCTCTTGTTCTTATCCTATTTATTAAATAGTATGCTTCTGGTGTTGGTCCGTTTACTTCATTTATAGCTTCTGCCATTGAAAGTAAGACATCTGCATACCGCCACACGACAATGTCAGTTCCATGAGCTTCGTTGGTTGCCGTTGGATCTATTCCGTACTTTTTAGGTATTGCTCCCTCCATTCCTTTTGCGCGTGCATCAATTATTGCGCCCCCGTCAGTAGGATATTTTGCCAGTAATTGTTTCAGGCGTTTATCACTAGGATTAAATTTGTCGTAGGTTTTCCATGGCATTTTATATCCTCCCCACGCTTCAATTGCCTGACCAGATGGATCAACATAATCACCGGGAATAACATGGGCAAGCCACATATTGAAATTGTTAGACTCACGGTCACAAGAAATGGCAAGTATCATTTCTTTATTTTGTTCGTTCTGAATCTTAAAAATATCTTCATATTCCGGCACTAAAGTATATATTCCTTGTGCCTCAAGAGCTTGTAAATCTCTTCCCACAGCAATAGCTTCTGTCCATTTTTTTTCTTTCATATACAATTTAAGTAATCCCATCATGGCTGCACCTTTTGTAAAACGTCCATAATCTGAAGCAGGATAAGTCGTCGGTAAATCAAGTATTGCATCTTTATAATCCTTCTCAATTTGTTTGATCATCCATTCATTTGTTGGTCGGGCTTGAGGTGAAGAATTAGGATCAAGTGCATATTCAGTATCAACAACAATGGATACCGGACCATAAAAAGTATACAAAATATAACTCATATGCGCTCTCAAAGCTTTTACTTCTGCTAAATATCTTTTTTTTAATCCCTCATCCATAGGAACAGCAGCTATATTATGCAAAAGTACTGTGGCGTTTGTAACACGTGGCATTAGCCTGGTATAATGATTTGTAAGAGTACTAAACTGGTCATCAAAATTAAGCATATTTAATTTTGCCCAACTTCCTCCATCACCCCAGGAACATACCAACTCATCTGTAGTTTGTGAGCTTTGAACCACCCAAGAAGCTTGGGCAGCACCGTAACCACCTCCCCATCCTCCTCCAAACATGCCTGTATATAAGTTAGTAAGCGCTGCTTTGGCATCAACTTCGTTTTTAAAAAATGTTGAAGGGGCTAGTTTATCATATACCTCTGGTTCAAGATCTTTTTCACAGGAAGCAAATAATATCATTAGAATCAACAAACTAAAAACTGCTATTTTATTTATAGAATTTTTCATATCGTTCTTTGTAGTTTTTAATTAAAAAATAACATTTAGTCCCAGTATGATTGAAGTCTGGGCGGGATAAGCAATAAAGCTCGATAATTCCGGGTCTATCCCTGAATAAGGAGTAACCGTAAACAAATTTTGAGCATCTATTGACAAACGTAATGATTCGAATATTTTTTGGTTCGGAAACATTTCTTTTGTCATTGTATATCCTAATGTAATATTGCGACATTTTAAAAAATCTGCTTTTTCCCTAAAAAAGTTACCCGTATAACTACCATAAGGATTTATTAATCCGCTTGGATTTTTTCCTGTAGTATTATCAGAAGCCCAGCGATCTTTTACCATTTCTAAGGCATTCCAGCCAAAAGATCCCATTTTGCTTGATAAATCATACGCTACTGCTTTATCGTCATTGTATTTAAGTCTGTCTGTCATTCCGTACATAAATATATTTAAATCAAATCTTTTGTATTTAAATGTATTTCCAAAACCATAACTATAACCCGGATCAGCATTTCCTAAATAAACAGCATCTGCCGAACTCAATTTCCCATCAGGCACTCCTGTAAGATTTCCGTTTGCATCATATCCATTTAAATCTTTTACTTTTACCATACCAGGTTTTAAACTTGGCATTGCAGCAGGTACTGTTTCTCCAATTTGCAAAATACCATCTGTCTGATATCCGTAAAGTGCTCTTATCGGATCATTTAATCCAACGTACTTTGGTAATGTTTTTATAACTTCCGGATCTCTTTCTTTCCATGTATCTTTATAATGAGCAATATTAAAATCGGTTATCCAGCTAAAATCATTAGACCTTATGTTGATTGTTTTTAAAGTAAATTCAAAACCACGACTTTGTGTTTTACCAACATTTGATGCCACACTACCAACGATTGAGTATGATGGTAAGGGTTTATAACTCAACAAATCAGATATCGTTTTATCATAAACCTCAAAAGTTCCTGTTATACGATCATTAAATAAACCAAAATCCAGTCCAAGGTTAATCTCTTTTGCGGTCTCCCAGCTTAGTTCCGGGTTTGCAATCTGGCTTTGATAAACTCCTGAAGACTGAGTGTTTCCGAAAACGTAATTTGCACCACCGCCAGCAGCATAAAATGCAAAAGCATTTGCACCGATATTACTGTTACCGGTAGTTCCGTAACTGGCTCTTAATTTTAAAAAGGAGATAACAGGTACTTTTTGCATAAACTCTTCATTCGATACTTTCCATCCGGCAGATACCGAAGGAAACCATCCATATTTTTTATTCTCAGCAAAATTTGAGGAACCATCGCGACGTATAGATCCCTGCAAAATATATTTTCCACGATAATCGTAACCTAATCTGCCAAAATAGGAAGCCCAAACCTGTTTGCCTTTCCAGGAACCAACGGTTGGTTTTGGAGATTCACCAACTTCAAGACTATTATATAAAAAACCATCTGTCAAAAACTGACTGTTCCCTGCTGAAAACCCATCTGTCGAACGTACTTGATAAGAATATCCTATAATGCCATTTAAGTGATGATTTTCATTTATTGATTTTTTATAAGCTAACGTATATTCTACTAAACTTGTATTAGAGTTAGACTCATTTATATTGGCAACCCCTCCATTTCTTAAACCATATAAAAATGATTTTGGCATATAAACATTACGTTTTGAATTGGACTGATCATAGCTGAAGTTTCCTTTTGCCTTTAGATCTTTTATAATTTCCCATTCTGCATAACCACTGGTTAATAATCTGTTTAAAATAGTTTCATCCGTATTTTCTAAAAACGAAAGCGGATTGGGCGAATTTTTATAATCCGGGTTAAGAGGATAAGATCCGTCAGCAGCCTGCAACTCTACAGTTGGAGGATGATAAAATGCCGATAGAATAATTCCGGCTGTTTCATTTTGTCCTGTGCCAATAGAAGCATTATCACTAAAAGATTTTGTTTCTACTACATTTACACCAACTTTTAATTTGTCAGTAATCATTTGATCCAAATTAATACGCCCGCTATATCTTTTATAAGATGATGTTTTAATAACACCTTCCTGATCCAGATAATTTCCTGAGATGAAATATTTAGTTTTATCAGTTCCTCCGGAAATTGATAAATCATGCTGTCTGATATATCCCGACTGCGTCACGGCGTCTATGGCATTCGTTCCTTCTCCGGCATTATCTATTTCAGATTGAGAATATTTTGGAACAAAGGCTGGTACCGATGAGGGATTAGTAGTGCCATAAGGCGCAATCTTTTGTGTTAACAGATATTTTTCTTTTGTTATACGGTTTCTTTCGACCATATAATCGTGTTTGTTTAAAATATCATAAAAATCGGCCGGTTGCTGGTAGGCACCAGTAAAGCTGTAACTTACTTTTGGTTCACCCTTTTTACCTCTTTTTGTTGTGATTAAAATTACTCCGGCACCGGCTCTGGCACCATAAATAGCAGCAGCACTGGCATCCTTAAGTACTTCAACCGATTCAACGTCATTCGGATTTATAAAATTTAATGGAGATCGGCTTATTCCTGCTCCAAAAGGTGTACCGCTACCTGGTTCACCAGCACCGCCATCAATGGGTACGCCATCAACGACATACAAAACGCCATAGGATGCAAAGGAAGCATTTCCCCTAATTTGTACTGTCGGAGCAGCACCAGGTTGCCCTGAAGTCTGAGTTACAACCAAACCGGCTGCCCTGCCTCCTAAAGCCTGATCTATAGAGGTATTTGCTCCTTTAGGAATTTCAGTTGTTTTTATAGTAGAAATAGCCCCAGTAATGTCTTTTCGTTTTGTAGTACCGTAACCAATTACAACAACATCATCGAGCTTTTGTCCTTCGCTTTTCAGAATGATTGTCATTGGACTGCCGGTAATAGGAACCTCCAGGGTTTCCATACCTATAAAGGAAATTACCAAACTACTTACACTATCTGGTAATTCAATAGTAAAACTACCATCAACATCTGTTCTTGCAACAATGGATGTGCTTTTTCCTTTAATATTTGCCCCGACTAACGGCTGGCCTTTATCATCAAAGACTTTACCACTGATATGTTTTATGACACGAATATAAGTATCGCTTTTAAGAGCCTCGGGCCTTGAAATCAGTGAAATTGTTTTGCCCTGAATAACCCAGGTTATGGATGTATTCTCAAACATTTCAGATAAAACTTTTTCGACAGGAACGTTAATTAAATTAAGTGTGACCGGCTGGGTATTTTTTAAAAGATTCGCATCATAAAAAAAGACGTAATCTGTTTGTTTTTTAACTTCGGACAGGACTTTTTTTACAGGGACTTTTTTTCCACTATAAACAATAGTCTGCGACGACACACCGGCCGAAACCTGAAGTGTTAGAACTACAAAAAGTATGGTTGACAGTTTCATAACTTTCCATGTTTTTGAATTAAGCCAATTTTTTTTTGGCTTGTACTTTGGTAATAATTTCATAATTAAGATGGTTTTGGTTGGTAATTAATTCTCCTTGCCTGGTTTGTTTTTTACTTATTTTTAAAATCTGGCACAGCTTCCAACAAATGCCAAATTTTACTAGAACAACAAAATAAAAAACTGTTAAACGATCTGTTTTTATCGCTTTACGTTGTTAATTCATTCTTTTTTCATGGTTTTGATATATTAATTTTATTATAATTTGTATTTAAATTGAATACTGAAGAATTGAAAAAAATGATGTTTAAAATAGTTTTAAAAACAAACAATAAGTTATCTTATTCAATACATGGCAATTAACCTGATAAATGAAAAGCACCACCAAAACTGATGGCACTTTTTCACCTACAAACAAATATAAACCAATCCATTCCAAACCAATTTTATAAAAGAACAGACTATTTAAATCTTTAGTTGCCAACAAATGCACGTAATCAAAAAAACCTTCTACAACTATCTTATAGAAATATTTTCTGATCAGAACAGCAATATTATATTTACACCGGAATAAATTAAGCTAGCAATTATGGGGTGGTTGCTATTCTGCTAATAATTCTCTACTTTTGCTTCTAATGGTTATTGTCTGCTAATATATTCTCCTTGCCTGGTTAATTTATTTGTCTTTCAGAGCTATAGTTTCCTTAAAGAAACATTTACCAGCAATGCTTCCAACATCTGCTGGTTTTTTTATTTCCAACAAAACGGAATGCATCGTAATTTAGACAATTTTTAACCTCGCTTATATATTGCAGTTAAGGCATTACCGTTAAAACTTTTCCTTCAAGTTTAAAATGAACTTTATTTTTTTCCAGAATTTTTAAAACTTGCGAAAGATTTAAACTTCTTTCTATTTCGCCTTCAAATTTTCTGTTATCAACTCTTTTTTCAAATACTACATCGACATCATACCATCTGCTTATTTGATCCAGTACTACTTTTAGACTCGCATTTTCAAAGTAAAAGAATCCATTTTTCCAGCCCAGAATCTCATCAGGATTTACATCATTTTTAACAACAATAGCGCCTGATTTTTCAGTTTGTGCCTGCTGTCCCGGTCTTAATAAAACAGTGTTGTTTTTTTGATTAATTAAAATACTTCCTTCAAGAAGGCTAGTTTTTATGTTATCTTCATCTCCATAAGCGTTTACATTAAAATGTGTTCCCAATACCTTAATCTGAATATCATTAACAAACACTTTAAAGGGTTTATTCTTATCTTTTGCCACTTCAAAATAGGCTTCACCTGTAAGCTTTACCTCTCTGGTGTTTGATGAAAATACAGTAGGAAAAGTTATAGAAGAGAAAGCATTTAACCATACTTTTGTTCCATCTGCCAATTGCAGGCTGTATTGTCTGCTTTTAGGTGTGGTCATCGTATTATAAACGATCTCTGCATCCTTGCCGGCATTATACACAACTCCACCATTTGTTTTGGAGACTAAAGTATTATTCTGATTTGTTAATTGTCCATTTTTAGAATCATCCAATACTATTTTCTTTCCATTCGAAAGCGTTAATATCGCACCCGTTTTACCAGGTATAACATCGTCTGTTATTTCTGAGCTTTCGACTACCTGAGAAGCAGCATGCTTATTTAAAACCAGAAAACTTCCAATTCCAACGCATAGTAATAAACCTGCGGCAACAGCGATTTTTCGCCACGGTAATCTTATTACTTTTATTTCATTTTTTGGCTCCACAGCATTAAGTATCGTGCTCCAACCTGCTTCTTTGTCAAATTTATAAATTTCCGCAAGCTCGTTTTTAACCCATTGCTTACTTTGAAAATTCTCAAATATTTTTTTATTGCTATCAGAAATATTCAACCATTTCTCCAGAATTATTTTTTCCTCTTGTTCGATCGTCCCATTCAGAGATTTTATAATGAGTTCCTCTATTTGTGAATTTGGATATGACATAGATTTCTAATTTTTGAAATTAGTATTTAAACTAATACGCAGCAATTCTGTTTTTAACTATGCAAAAAAAAGAAAAAATGAAAATTTTAACATTTAAAGGTATTAATATAAGAAAAAACTTAAACAACTATATTTCAGAAAGAAAAGCTAATACTGGAAAGTTATCAGCAAAAAGGATGTTCAGGGCAAGATGTATATAAGAAATATTAAAAACCCGAGTCGTTTTTTAAAAAAGCTGATAATAATAATTCAACAAATAAAAGTGACAAAAAGATATCTTCCTGATATATGGCTAAACGAATGATACGCAAAGCTTTTGTCTTTTGATTTAAAACGGTTTGTGCACTTATACCCATTTCTTCAGCAATTACAGCAGTACTTTTTCCCTCTATAAAAATGGCCTTAAAAACCTGCTTACAGTGTTTTGGCAAACTTTCTATTTCTGCATATATGGATTGCAAAATTTTAGCAGTGAGCATTTCCTGCTCTATAAAATTTTCATCAATTGCTATGACAGGAAAAATTCGATCGTGAGATTTTTGCTGCTGTTTCTCTTTTCTTAAAAAGTCTAAACAAGCATTTTTAGAAGCCGTGAAAAGAAATCCTTTTATTTCCCCTAGACTGCCAAAGTCATTTTTTCTATGAAGTAATTTTAAAAATATCTCCGTCGAAATATCTTCAGCTTCATGGGTATGCTGTATTATTTTTTGATTAAAATAACATAGAGGACGATAGTAAATTTTATACAATTCCCGAACGGCACTTTCATCACCTCTTCTAAATCCTTCCAGTAGGATTATATCATTTTCTGCATTCAAAACCTCGTATTTTACATTTTTAATATTAAAACAAAAATCAAAACAAATAAATTTTAATCTGAAGCAATTTGTCAGAAAATCAGATCTAAAAATAATTTCTGCGTCATCACTATTTATTTTAATTTTTCACAATATAGTAAATAAAAGAAAGACAGTTCAAATAGAACTGTCTTTCCTCTTTTCATATTCTTATTGTTCTCTAAAATAATTAGCTCCCCAAATAGTATAACGTTTTTTCATGGTTTCGATTTTGGTTTGAAATCCAGACCAGTTTTTATTTTCTTTTGAAGACCACAACACTTCACTTAAGGCGCTTAAACGAGGAAATATCATGTATTCTACTTTAGCAGGATTTGCCATATATTCTGTCCAGACATTTCCCTGAGCTCCTAAAACATATTTTGCCTGTTGTTCGTTCAATTCTTTCGGAATTGGCTCATAAGCATACACTGTTTCTATTGGCAAATACCCCCCAATAGTGACTTCTTTTTCATTTTTGGTTTGTGAGTGATCTAAATAAACGTGGCTTCCCGGTGTCATAATAACCTGATGGTTTTCTTTTGCGGCTGCAATTCCGCCTTCCTCGCCTCTCCAGCTCATTACTATAGCATTTGGAGCAAGACCGCCTTCTAATATTTCATCCCAGCCAATTAAAGTCCTTCCTTTTCCATTGATGTATTTTTCCATACGCTGAATAAAATAGCTCTGAAGACCATGTTCGTCCTTCAACCCCTTTTCCTTTATTAATTGCTGACAGAATTCACTTCTTTTCCAGGCGTCCTTAGGGGCTTCATCACCGCCAATATGAATGTATTTAGAAGGAAACAAGGCAATAACTTCATCAATAACATCCTGCAAAAACTTGAAAGTATATTCGCTCGGAACATAAACATCAGAATGAACTCCCCAGGTTTCCTGAACAATTTTATTTTTTCCGTTTGCCATTTCCTGCTTGCTTTTGGCTGAAATCATTGTATCAGGAAGTTGTGTTTTTTCGTTAGGGAAACAACTCAACTCCGGATAAGCCGCAATTGCAGCACCACCATGTCCTGGCATTTCGATTTCCGGAATTACTGTAATAAATCGTTCTGAAGCGTATTTAACGATATCTTTTACTTCTTCCTGTGTATAAAAACCACCCTCTGGGGTGTTATCGCTTCCTTTACCCGGATAGCTTCCAATAATACTTCCGTTTCTTTTGGAACCTATTTCAGTAAGTTTAGGATATTTCTTGATTTCGATTCTCCATCCCTGATCCTCTGTTAGATGCCAATGAAAATAATTCATTTTGTGCAACGCCAGATAATCAATATATTTTTTTACAAATGCAACCGGAAAATAATGACGTCCAACATCCAGCATTGCTCCTCTATAAGCAAAACGAGGTTCATCCTGTATATTTACTGCTGCAATGGCGAGGCTTTTGCTTTTTTCAACAGGCAGTAATTGAATAAGTGTTTGCATTCCGTAGAAAGTTCCTATGGCTGCATTCCCATTAATTTCAACACCATTTTTATCTGATCTTAAAGTGTAACCTTCACTTTTAAGTCCCTGAACATTATTTTGACTTGTTAATTTGATATAATTTTTATTTGCTTTTTTTGCAATAGGCAATACAAAACCATAATAATTAGACAAATAAGCATTAAGAAAAGCTGCTGTAGCATTATCTTCTTTATTGGTTACAACCAAACTTGTTTGTGAAGTAATCAAAAAATTTCCTGTATTCCTCACAACTTTCACCGGCTGCGGAATGATATTTACTTCCTGCGCAAACGATAATGTCGTGCATAAAAGAAGTGAAAAGAAAAATGACTTAACCATGTTTAATATTTAATTAAATTATTATTAAAACTAAAAAAACCCTGGTGTGTACGATAACACCTTAAATACAATTTACAATAAATTTACTTAATAAATTGAAACATAGATTTTTGACTAAAAATAAAAAGAAATCTATTTCTTGTACAAAATTAGCTTTGCCTATTTTAAACAAGTAAAATGCCTTTTTGTGAGTTCAAAAACCTACGTTTCTATGTGATAATTAATTTCACCCAACGGGTTACATTACTCTATTTTGTATAAGCTACTGCAGTTTGTTTACTAGTACCTAAACCTTCAATTCCTAATGCTACAACATCCCCTGCTTTTAGATAAATAGGCTCAGGCTTAATTCCTAAACCAACTCCCGGAGGTGTTCCTGTACTGATGATATCGCCAGGAAGCAACGTCATAAACTGGCTTAAATAATGAACCAAAAATGGAATTTTGAAAACCAGATTCAGTGTATTACTATCCTGATACTTTTTACCATTTACAGTTAGCCACATCGATAAATTGTCGACATCTTTTACTTCATCTTTAGTAGCCAAAAACGGTCCAAGGGGTGCGAATGTATCGCTTCCTTTTCCTTTTGCCCATTGTCCCCCACGCTCTAATTGAAACGCTCTTTCGCTATAATCATTTAGTAGCGCATAACCTGCCACATAATCCAAAGCTTCCGCTTCTTCAACATAACTTG
>Ga0065714_10002892_pt1 | contig 19409 bp, 21 predicted proteins | sample MisRhiReplicate2_FD_59101 | JGI IMG/M metagenome (GOLD analysis project Ga0065714, IMG submission 59101) | Miscanthus rhizosphere microbial communities from Kellogg Biological Station, MSU, sample Rhizosphere Soil Replicate 2: eDNA_1 v2... | ecosystem: Host-associated > Plants > Roots >...
GATTTTTTCCACCAGCGACTCCGGCGCGCCGAAGCTGCGGGCGATGTCCCGGACCTGGTTTTTCACCAGACCGCTCAGTGGAGCCAGGTCGCACGCGCCATCACCGAACTTGGTGAAGAAGCCCATCACCTTCCACCCCCCTAAATAGTGCCCAATCCAGCGGAGCTAATTAGTGAGTGACTGATTTTGCTATTGTGCAGGCACTGCAACTGCCCAATATGGACGCTTGGTGATTTTCCACCGATTCGAGCCCCACCCAAATTCGGTCGAGGGAGCTGTGCTTGGATAGGGCATAATGTCCTAGTTCGCAAGATGCCCGTAACCCTCTGGGAAGCCCTGACCCAGGTTCAATGAGCCGCAATGGCTAGCAGTAATCCGATAGCTTCTCGCTCAGCATGGAGCTTCAGATGGTGCTTCTTTGATCGCAGATGTCAGGACAGCGTCGCATCTTGCCGATCTCGGTCTAGGCATTTCTGGAGGAACCATGGAGCAAAGTTTGAGAGTGGTAATGGCCCAGCTGAACATCCGCGTTGGGGATGTGTACGGCAACGTTGAGAAGGTCATCGAGGCAGCCCGCAAAGCCCGCGACGACCTCAAAGCTCAGGTCATTGTTTTCCCAGAGCTGACCCTTTGCGGATACCCACCAGAGGATCTGCTCCTTCGCTCCAGCATGCAGAGTCGGATCGAAAAAGCTCTGCAGCATATCAAGGACGCTGTCCAAGGCATCGTGACTGTAATCGGTTTTCCGTGGGTCGAGGATGGAGCACGCTATAACAGCTGCGCCGTGATTTCGGACGGTAAGGAACTCGCCCGTTACAACAAGCAGCGCCTGCCAAACTATCGTGTTTTCGATGAGAAACGGTACTTTGAGCCAGGCAGCGGCCCAGCCGTGGTCAATCTCTTCGGCGTGTCGGTCGGTATCACCATCTGTGAGGACATCTGGTTCTCCGAGCCTCTCAAGCAGGCCTGTGATGCCGGTGCTCAGATCATGCTGACCCTGAACGCCTCACCGTTCCATCGTGGGAAGCAGGCTGAGCGTGAAGAGCTGCTGGCGAAACGTGCCAGCGAATGCTCCATCCCCATGGTCTACGTCAACCAGGTTGGTGGCCAAGACGAGTTGGTGTTTGACGGCAATAGCTTTGTGGTGGATCGCGGCGGAAAGGTCACTCAGCGTGCCCCTGCTTTCGAAGAGGGACTCTTCGTCTCGGAGTTTGAGATCAAGGAAGGTGCCTTGGTTCCGGTTCCGGCTCAGACCACTGACCTTCTGAGCCTTGAGGCCAGCGTCTACCAGGCACTGGTAGCCGGCGTTAAGGACTACGTGCGACGCAATGGCTTCAAAGGCGTTGTGCTGGGCCTTTCGGGCGGTATCGACTCGGCGCTGGTGCTGGCTGTTGCTGTTGATGCGCTGGGCGCCGAAAACGTCGAAGCCGTGATGATGCCGTACCACTACACGGCTCAGATGAGTCAGGACGATGCGAAAGAGGAAGCTGACATCCTGGGCGTGAAGTACAGCGTCCTGCCCATCGCATCCATGGTAGAAGCTTTCCTGACCACGCTTGCGCCAATGTTTGAAGGTTTGGGCAAGGACACCACCGAGGAGAACCTCCAGGCCCGGTGTCGCGGCACCATGCTCATGGCGATCTCCAACAAGAAGCGGTATCTCGTCCTCACTACTGGCAACAAGAGCGAGATGGCTGTCGGCTATGCGACCTTGTACGGCGATATGGCGGGTGGCTACGACGTTCTGAAGGACGTGCCGAAGACCCTGGTATTCCGCCTCTGCGAATACCGCAACACCTTGGGCTATGTCATTCCGCAGCGCGTCATTGATCGTCCACCATCAGCTGAGCTTGCCCCTGACCAGAAGGACGAGGATTCCCTGCCTCCATACCCAGTCCTCGATGAGATCCTTCGTCTGTACATCGAGCACGACTTGTCTGCCGATGCCATCACTGAGAAGGGCTTCGACAAGGAGGTTGTGAGGAAGGTGATTCGCTTGGTCGACCTGAACGAGTACAAGCGGCGCCAGGCTGCGGTGGGCCCACGTGTGACCGAGCGTGGCTTTGGTCGTGACCGTCGCTACCCAATCACTTCTGGCTGGAGTATCGGCGATTGATAACTTAGCCAGTGGATGAATGTACGAGGGGCGCTATTGCGCCCCTTTTTCTTTACCCTGTGCAGTCTCGCTAAAGTTTGAAAAATTTTTCTTCTTTAGTCAGTTCGAGGATGGTGTTTTCTTTCAGGAATTTTTTGTCAAAGCCACCCAATTTGTCATTCAAAATGGCTGCGATAGTTTGAATCTTCTTCTCGTTGGCGAAGCTAAATAACTTGACCAGCTTGTCTTCATCAACAACTTCGAGATAGTCCTGGACGGTAAATGCGGGCAGCTTAGACTTGAATTTATTTACGAAGTATACGTAGGACATGTCGAATGCCATGGCTGCTGCCCTTGGAACGCCATCGCCAGTATTTAGCTCTTCGTTGATGATTTTGAAGTCTGCCTTGCCATCTTGGCCTGCTGAAACCGTCAGTTCGTTGTGATGAGTCACGAACAATCTTTTGGTGATGTCGGCATACGCTTCATTGAAGACATCAAGCTTTGAATTTAGGTCTGAGTAGTGTACTGCAATACTCCGCTTCACGCCTTCAACTGTAATGATTAGTTTTTTGATTCTCTTATTGGAAGCTTCCACCTCGCTTATGACGTATGCAAGCCTGCCTCGAGCCTCCCGTAAATCTTGCATCTGCTTTTCGACTAGGATCAATCCACTGACATGGCTGTCTCTGGAAAGGTCTTTGACCTTACTCTGTTCCTCGGATATGAGTCGAGCCAAGCTCATTCTCAAGGTGTCGAGTTCATCTGCTGTCTCAGCGGACATTTCTTCAACGTAAGCGGCCTTGCGGCTCATTATTGAATTATGGAATTCAATGGTTTCTTCAAGTGTCTTGCTTAGGTTCGGTACTAACGACTTGGCCTCATTGTAGAGAGATGTAATTTCTCCTACGTTTATTTCTACCAGGTTGTTTATGTATCGTTCGATTGTCTTGTTGTTGTAGTAAAGTTTTGTTTCCAGCTTGACAATGCGAGAGGTTAACGCTGCCACGCTTCTTCGAGACTCTCGAAGCTCCGCAATAGCATAACTTTGAGATTCAAAAATATCGTATTCATCTTCTTTGAGTTGAAGTTCAGTAATCTTCAAATCAATCACATGAAGCTCTTCCTGGCGGTTGGCTAAAGGAAGGCCGCCGAGTAGCGTTCTGATACGATTGTCTTCTAGTTGTATTTCCTGCTCAATGAGATTGATCTGGCGGATGGAATCAATGAACTCAAAGTCAAACAGGTAAGCGTAGATTAGGTCGTAATCATTGTCTCTAGTGAAGGTGTGCAAGTATTCAAGAGTGTTGTTGCTTGTAATTCTGTTTGTTCGGAAGAACTTGCTTCGTATTGAATTGAATGTCGGCTGCTCTCTTGTATATCCAAATATATGGGGCAGTTCGCGGGTGAAAGCAGCATTGCTCTTATAGACGACACCATCGATAGTGCTGATGGTTTTGATACTCTCGCGTCGGGCACCCATTGTTCTTGAGAGTAAACGCGTAATATGGTGAGTGATAGAGGCGACTTTTAGAAACAGCTCAAACTTAACATCGCCTTTGGTAAGATAATCTTTAACCTTTTCGTTGATCTTGTTGTTGTCGGGGTCTTTCCAAAGTGGTTCAGACTTTCCGCCTAAACAAAATGCCAGCGCACGAAGCGACGTACTCTTACCAATCTGATTCCCAGTTTCGCCCAGGTTGGTAATTATGTTCATTCCTTCCTTAAAAGTGATGGTGCGTAATTCTTCGCTTCCATCAAGTACGGACAGCTGAATTAGTTGCATAAAGAAATATCACCTTGTTTCGTTAGCTCTACACATCCAGTGATGTAAAGCCAGTCGAGCGCGTACAGGATGTAGGCAAAGGAAACGCGCTCAAATTTTTCCTGATACTTTTCAAATAGCGCCAAGGGGCTCATGGTGCCAAACTCACTAGAATTTAGAACCATCAGTACCCGCCCGCCAATGATATAAAGACTCTTGAGCGGGGAGCTGGTATTCTGAATAATCATTGAGGAGGCTCCAATATCTTGCAGTGAATGAAGCCATAGCAAACTATCAGCTGCCTGGCCCAATCAACTAGCTCAGATGGAACGCCATGGAAACCAGTCTTAATGTCAACTATAAGCTCTGCGACTTTTAAAATAAGTTCGTCTGAGCCTATCCTAATTGCATTCAATTTTTGCTCAGGAGTAACTGGTCGCTCAGCCTGGTTCATGAATAACTCGCGCCTGGCGGTTTTGTATTTTTGATGTATGGCGAAAAGAAATCTTTTTTGTGCGCCAGGGTCTTCATCATCGATAGTCGAAATAAGGTTTTCAATAAGCTCCATATAACCTACGTTGTCGACGATGATTTCTGCATACACAGAGACCCCGTTGTACTCGATTTTTTCGTCCACCTCGGGGTAGTCTACCTCTAGGTCTGGGATCTCATTATACGGGGAATGAGTCGACACGATCTTAATTAGCAGCGGATTGAGCAAGGATGAGATAGCGGCAGCAGTTGCTGCTATCGTGACAGGCCCACTTCCGGTGCTGACTACTGTTAATCCGCCGTTCGATGCCGTAGCTTCAATGTCTGGCGTTAAGAGGCTCATTTCTTATGTACAGTAACGTTGCCGCGACCCGTGGAGACAACTGTAGTGGAGCTGTTATCTGATGATGCGGAAATTGTCGGTTTTTTGCTGAGCGCTTGCAATGCTACTAATAAAACAAAGCAAAATACACAACTTCCAAGGGAGTATAGGAATAGCTTGTAGATGGATTCGCTTGGCAAGCCTTTGAGCAATTCAGACTTGAACCAACCAGCGTACATCGAGTAAAACATGGCAGCTCCTACGGCTGCAAATGTTCCCCCTGCGCCTGAGATAACCTTCAAGAAGCCGAACATTCCTTTCTCCATGGCAGTTGGTCACTCGGCAGTGAGTGCCAGCAGCGTGATATTACAGATTTCTCATATTGCTCCACAAGAGCGCTAAAGCCGCGCACCTGCGTTTTAGGCGGGGCACCCGCAGCCCATGGGGTCAAGGCGCGTCAGCTCCTCGATGGGGTGCGCGGTGCGCCAGTGTAGATGATCTTTTGGAGGGCTGAATCCGAGGCTCTGCAAGGGCGAGATGGCTCGCACCAAAGTCTCTCGGCTACGCCAGGGTAACTGTCTCTGGGTCGAGGTGGGGCTCACCAAAACGCTCTGCCGAAATCCTGGAGCACCTAGTTCACGCTTAGTTGGAACCCCACTCGAGGTGGAGCAAAATCGTCCATCGTGACCATACTGCGTTTGATGAATCCATGTCACAGAGCAACCGAGTGATGCAAACCATTAACCTATCAAGGTGTGTAGTATGCGTGAACGCCTTATTAATAAAGCGATAGCTCAACTGAAGTTTGAAATTAATTACTTCCAAAGTCAGGCTTTGTCGGCAAGTTCCACACGTGATGAAAAACGATGCCGCGAGACTCTCCAGTCACAATCTTACGCCATTTATTGCTTAATTAAAGCAGTTGATGTCAAGCGCGAAATTTCAATGCAACGCTAAGCTAGTTGGGTGTTAACAGCCGGCGACCCGCATTGTTAAGGCGGAAGAAATTGTTAGCTACAAAAAAATTGAGAATTACAGCTGACACGTACTTCCAGTTTTCAGCTACGTCCTCACGGAAGTAGCCTGCATTGTGCATTTGCCATTCAGCATGAGTGCGAGCGACTGAGATGAAATCTGTTGATTCAGTCGCGGAGTAGTAGATGTCGTCAAAGTCGATGCCAGGGTTCTCATACAGCAGGCCTTGTGCTAATCCGATTATCACTCCGGCATCCCTTGCAGCCTGCTCACAAGAAAGTGGAGCAAAGTATCTTGAAAGCAAGCCGCTCAGACATTGCAAGCAGGAGTTGCTGAGCGCAGAACCAAGCGAGGCAAAATCTACGTATACGGGGCAGCCTGGCTCCTTGGTGGAAAATAGCGATTGGTAAGTTAACAACTGAGGCTTTGAAGGCTTACATGCCAGATATTTTTCGTTGCAATGTGTTTGAGGTTCACCCAAAACAAATGAAGCCTGCGCATCACATAGTACGTTTGCGTAGATGAACATTTCACATAACCGGGATGTAATGTCTTTGGTGGCCTCTTCTGAGAACTCCATCTCCGCATTCATAAATCCTCTAAAGGCAATGAAGTCGTCTAAGAATAGAGTAGTTGGGGCGCACTCGGTGACTGTCAGGTATGCATCATAAAGCTCAAGAGTTCGACGCATCCATTGATCATCTTTTTCGCCACTAACAGCGTAGGGTTCCAGAAGAATTCTGACCGAGTTCGGGTCAATAGTACAGAATCCTCGTAACTGAATTTGGCCCAAAGTCACCATGGCTACTACCTGCAATTTAACAAAAACTTAATGGTAGGTTGCAGATGGTTTATCGCCAGTAGCCTAGTTGGGCAATCTAAAAGCGACATCACTGTTAATGACCCGGTTTGGGGTCATTAACCCGCGAAACGTTCGTTAATGTCCCATTTTTGGGTCATTACGAACTGTCCGTCGCCGTCGTGGATGGTTATGACATTTCGTCGACCTTCAATCCGTGTAGGTGCGACCACCCTTAGTAGCCCCGTGGTGGAAACTAACCAGTTGGCAGCGTATTTCACCCTGGGTGCGGGCACGGAACCCAGCCAAATGGTGCGCATTTCGCTATCGCTGAGCTTGCCAACCATGTGTCCAAGCTGACCATGGTGATCAAAAATGTTGATTATTTCCATGAGCGAGCCGGCAGCCAGGATGTGCTTCATCTACGCGGCAGCCTGCACTCTCCCCGGTGCATCGATTGTGGGCTTGCATATGCGTTGCCCCTCACGTCCGACGCTCTGCCTGAGGATGGAAGTCGGATTGAGCCGCCGCAATGCATCGCATGTAACGGGTGTGTTCGGCCAGGCGTTGTTTGGTTCGGTGAGATGCTTCCCGAGGACGCATGGAGCGAAGGTCTTGCAGCTGCAGGTGGCTGCGATGTCTTTCTCTCGATTGGTAAGTCCGGGATTGTTTATCCAGCTGTTGAGCAACCATTACGTGCACTGGGCCATGGTGCGACTGTTGTTCATATCAATCCTGAGCGGTTCAACATCAGCAGCCAGGAGCACTTTCTCCAAGGCCCTGCTTCGGTGATGATGCAGAGCCTGCTTCGCGAGGCATGCCGACAAAGGTCACCGCGACGATTCTAGAAGAGGGGTTGCCAAACAGGTGTTGGTAAGCAGCAGCGTAGAGCGGACTGAGTCACCCGCCACGTACACTAGCCTCTTAAGATGGCTCTCCTGAGGCAGCGCCCGACCGCAGAGGCAAGGGGCCAGCGAGCGGCTTAGCTTAGAAGATCAATAGCTCTTCCGCCCTAGGAAACAATCGGCCAGTTAATCCAATCTCTTCTCCGTCTATATCGAAGACACTGTGGTTCCGCACACCGGAAGCAGGTGAAGTAAGATCACCTCGGCCTACGCCATTTTCTATTTTTGATAACACATAGAAGTCACTGTCCTGATAAATATATTGATGAGGCGAGAGCTCTATATTTTCCCCATCTACCTGAAGCAGTACACGGGAAGGCTCCGAACTCATATCCCCTACTAAAACCTCTATGGAAAGCTTTTCACCCCGCTTTCTCGAGGCTTGTAGCCCAGCATGGGAGCCCTCGATGATTGAAAGTACGGTGTTCACCCTACTCGAACCATTCTCTCGAACGATTGAAGGCTGTGCGATGAAAAAACCATCGAACCCAATATCCTCACCAGAAATACCACTTATGACCAACTCCTTCACTGCATCAGATATCAACCCCACATCCGCGCTGGAGTGAACCCTCATCCAGACGAATCGACAAGAGTTAGGTGACGGAGAAACGTGCTTTTTCAGATTCGCTGCCGCCTTGAGTATCCGCGATTTCTGATTAGCCAACTCATTTCTGTGGAACCCACTAACAACCATTAAATCGCTCGAAAAAAAGTTTCTTGCCAATGGCCGTTCATCCGTTGACTGCAGCTCAGAAAAGAACACTTTTACAGTTCCCCCCTGGCATTTGTACGATCCAGGCGCTTTCATCTTCTTGGAAACCCACGTTACCAGCGCATCTAGAACAGCTGGTTCAATAAACTGATCCGAAACAACCCTCAGAGCGCCGTGAATTCTCAGCTCTTTCATTTTCTTCTCAAATACGGCTTTGAGAGTGGCACATTTCTCCCTAAACACTCCTTCATGCTCCGATATGTCATGATTTTTTATCGAAACGTGGTACTTGAATTGGGAGGGCATCGTCAACGTCAAATCGAACCCTTTATTCCCCTTCGACGCGGGAAGGACTGTGCCGTCAGGCGCTGATAATGAAGCGCAGACCATTATTTCGGCAAGATACCCGTGAGCATTTTTGGGTTGTTTGATAATGTCATTTGCTACCCGCTTCAGCCAGAGCGAGTGATCAGGAGTCAGTATCTCGATTGCACGCCCTAGCGCAAAGAGCTCTGTGCTGGACAGCATGTCTTTTCTAGCCCATAGCTTTTGAAGCCGATGGCCGCCGTTCGTGGACAGCCACTCCTCACCAAATAGATCTCCCACCAAAGCCAAAGGCTTTTCACTTTTGGCAAAATCTCCTAGATCCAAGTGCCCCATTAATCGGCCAAAACTATTTGCACCTTTAACAGTCATTCCCTGATCTCTCCTATCTGTTAGTTATCTTGGAAAAAAATGAACACGTGTCGTTCTCAATCTTGCCTCGTTCATGCTGCAACTGAGCAAAATTTGCAATTCGTACATCCCAGGGTATAGGTACTGGTGATTACGGTGGTTAATCAGCCATTGCTCATCCTTGGCTCACCCCAATGAGTATGTTCATGGCTGATATCGCCGTGGCTCACGGGATTCAAGCCTGCACGCATCGCTGGTGAGATTAAGCATACAGATGAAGGATTTGTGCCTCCAGATTCCCGCGCCTGGCTTTATATCAACTCGAAATCTGGTCGATATAGCTCCGACTACTTCAACACCAAGGAGCTGCTTGAAAATGCCAAGAAGCGTTTTGAACTCTATTTCCCAGAGCGCTTCCACATTGAGGAGCAGGCATACTAAGGAGGCGATTTTTGGTTTTCTATAGATAGACGCAATTAGGATCAGTTGGGATTGTGTTCAATTAATACGATCCTAAGCATTAGCTTCGTTTGCCCAATATCCGTCGATCTATCCCGCAACTGCGGTGTGGACGCGGATAAGCGCACGATTTTCCACTTAATTAGCTCAGTTGCGTCTTCTACATCGATTTAACCGATACCACTTCCACATACTTGTACTTCTTCCTGGCAGCCTTCACAGCCTCTTGCTCGGCAAGCAACGAGCTCAACGTGTCGGCCTCGTGAGTCAACTCCTGCATCTTCCCTTCAAATTCGTTCCCGACCCGGAGCGTGACCCTAAGCCTGGGCGTAAACGCTTTCGCCGCTTTCTTCTTCGCTACGGGAGCAGCTACCGGCTTCGTAAAGACAACCTCTGGCACAGGCTCCTCTACTACAGGAGCAGACACCTGCTCTTCGGGCTCAGGCGTACCGAACAGGGCACGACGCATTTCTTCTTCGGTTAATTCAGAGTTCATACAACATCTCAAAGGGCGGAGCTTAGCTCGACAATTTCTAATAGGATTGAAGCACACCCTCTAAGCCCAGATGCTCGAGAGCCATCTCTCATGGGTAACCTTCCTGCGCCATATGTAGGCGAACCCTAGTCATCACGGAGTGCTAACAGCATGAGGCTCTTTCTTGATTGCGAGTTTACCCGGCTCTCAGCGTCAGCGAAGCTTATATCGCTCGCATTGGTGGCCGAGGATGGGCGCGAGTTCTACGTGGAATTACTCAACACATGGCGGGAATCAGACTGCAGCGACTTCGTCGTAAAGATCGTCCTTCCGCAGCTCTGGGGCGGAAGCTATGCACTACCGATCATTGGAGCAAGATCAGCGTTGTTGGAGTTTCTTGCGTCGTTCGACGAAGCCTTGGCAATTGTCACAGACGCTCCACAGTATGACTGGGAGCTTTTCTGCGAGCTCGCATATGCCGATGGGAAATGGCCAAAAAATGTTCGGATTTACCCCACCGATGCAACCACTCTAGATGCCATAAACGACGGGATTCCACTTCCACATCACGCTCTCCTGGATGCCCGTATCATTGCCAGCATGTTCACCCCAGAGAGTCCAACGTAAGGGCTAAATTCTACCTTGCATTCGACCCACGGGCAGTCATGAATTCTACGATTCGATGGGCTCATGGCGGGCCCAGCGCAACGTAGCTATCGACATGAATTGCCTAATGGCCAGGGCTCCCCGTTCATTTCTGGCTTTCGAAGCTGGCAAGATCAGTGCTGCCTCTACCTTTGCCTCGCTCGCTTCGTACATCCCGCTGATCAAGCTCATCCAAGCCTCGCTGCAGGATCCTTCTGATTCGGATGGGAAACCAGCCAAAGACTTCGTATTCGTTGAATTCAACGCCTGGCTTTGTCAGGGATACGATGACGCTCGCGTGGCACCCATGGATGTAATCGCGACACGCTTGGAGCTGAGGTTCAAGCCGGAAAGAAGGGGGTGGAAAAGGTCGCAGATATCGCTGCCCGCGTTAGTTGGTTGCGCGCCGCAAAGCTCGCCGGCGGCTCAGCGTTTTCGCTGGCCACTCTGAGGAGGCACTGTTTAGCTAGAATAAAAGCGCCTCATCCCCTTCACCCGGCTCGTCGCCCTCATCGTCCTCGTAATCGTCGAATTCTTCATCCTCATCCTCCTGTCCAATCAAACCGCTTTTGTACAGTCCAACCTCGTACATCCGCGACTTCAAATCTGCATGGGCGCTGCGGATCGCCAAGACTGTGGCCTCGATATGCAAAACACCCTTGAGATCTTTTCGTAGCTTGTTCACGCGCAACAGACAGCCTAACGCGCGCACGCCGAGAAGCCATTCATAGCGAGCGGAGCCTGATGTTCCTTCGTTCCTGTCGAAGACGAATGTAATCTCGACATTGTTAACGCTTCGTCGCCCTCTGACCAAATCTGATCTTGAGCCGTCAGCAGGCATATTGGTGAAACAGTACGAACCCTGTACGAACACCAGGTCACCATCGAGGATCAGGCAATCAAGTGTTCCTCGATCTAGGTCATCCGAAATGTTCCTGACACATGCATTCCCGATGGCGGCCTCAAGCATGTTGCTCATGTATCGGTACAAAGAATGCGATAGTGCATGGCCTACGTACAGATGGCCCTCCCTGGAGCAAAGGAAACCTTGCTCATCACACGCGCCATTGCGTAGGGCAGCCTGAAATCCCTTGAGCTGGGTGACATCCACTCCAACGTGTTCGGCGATTTCGAAAACCCTAAGGTGATTGAAATACCACCACTGACAACTCATCAACTGAGTGGCCTTAAATATGGCAAGAGGGTCGAGTCGACTGACTTCCTGCTCCCAGGTGGTTTTTGCCGCCTTGAGCCGATCAGCCGTGAGCGTAAGCTCCAACGCGTGCGAGGAATGCGCCTCGCCGTGATGGATTGAGCACAGGACGGCGAGGTTGGCTGGAGAGTGGTCGCGACTTTCCGCCCATGGTTTGATGTGATGAACGATGATGGGACGCTCAGCGTCTCGACAAACACAGCAAAGCCAACGATTGTCATAAAGCGTCCTGATGAGGCGATCAGGAGGTATCGGTGGCCTGCCATTACCAAGAATTACAGGCACGACGACCTCAGTAATCCCCAGATCCATCAGCTTCTCCGGACTTTGCAATTGGAGCTTCGCCAGCGTCCACTTTTCCTTCCTGAGCTTCTCGGCCAACACACTGTCTACCCCCCTTGCAATGAGGGCCAGTTCTACTCGATTTCTGGTCACAGACTCGCTTCCGTTTTGAGATCATTGGAGAGGATTAACCTGTGACGATGTGCACCACTGCCAAGGTCATCGGCGCCGGGCCTCGGTTTCATGATTGCCCAAGTTATCGTTTGCAACGCCGTTCTGTACTGCGACGCACTGTCGTATGGGTTTTACAGATAGTGGACGTAATCCCCCAAGGTTTTCATGAAAATCAGTTCGACTCGAACTTGAGGGGAGGTATAGGCGCTTCGCGAAGGAGCGATGCTTTCGGTTAGCAGCTGACTGGTTGTCGTTCTTGGGGAAGCTGCAATGGGTGCTTACGGCCCAGAGTGTGTAAAAACGCATGTGCCGTTTTGAAGTCTGCGTTGCTACGTAAAATCTGCTGGTACTTGTGTAATCAGCAGACCAGAAATTTGCGTAGGAGCGCGATTTTTGCTCCAACCTCGACTGCCAAACGTGTTCTAAAACGTTTTTACACAGCCTCGGCCAAAAGCAGCCGGTGGTAACTGGCAGAAAACGACTCATAGCGGCCATTCGCTGAGGGCAGCTATCGACCATTAGCTAACCTTTGAGAAAGGAACCTATCGGATCAGAATTTGACGGTCGAGAAAATCCACTTAGCGTGTTGCTGAGCAATGGTAGGGGTGCAACCTCACACGGCAAGAGCGGATAGAAACGTTTCGGCCTCAGTCTGCACGAAGCGGAACTGAGTATTAATCCATTTTCTATACGTTGTTGATCAATTTCACCTTCTTCCTCGCGGCTAAAACCCTGAAGTAAATTGTGCCAGTTTAATCAGACTGCGTCTGTATCGATTGAAGTAATAAATTGCCGAGACACCAATGATCCATCATTATGTTTTGATGTCATAGACATATTCAAAGGGTCGAAGTCATTCTGGGTTATTTCTCTTGCTGAAAATAAGTCTTTAGGCAATGGTGTCTCTGCAAACGGATTGTAGTATAGGTGCAGACCATCCAGATGAGTTTCTCTGTGGCCCGAGGTCTTGCATAGCGTAACGTCTGAGCCACAAACTAAATTCCCGTTGAAGTATCTGTGAGAAAATATATCGTGTCCAGATTCAACTTCTACGTGATGCTTGCCTATCTTGTCCAAACCTTCTTTTGCCATAAACTCTACGATGCCCATTTCTCGGTATCTTGTGGACTTCACAAAGCCATCAACATTCGTGCCTATTAGAGCTTTGCTAAACATTCCTACGGTTGAGAAAATTATCGCGCTAATTTCTTTGTAGCTATCGTTTGTAAATATTCCGAACTCGACTGGTTTACTATTTTCATTTAGTGCTCGGTGAATGACCGGTCTGCCACTACCTGTTTTGTTGTCTACACTGTATAGTGCACGATTAATCGCGATATTGTTTTGAGAGAATGAGAGGTGAGTATCAAAAGGTGCTACTGCTAACACAAATGGATTGCCCTTGACGTGATCGAGTGATGAATAAGGGTGTTTCTTTTTTCCTGCCAAGAATAATTCGCGCTTATCCCTTATTTTGCCCACCAGCTTTATCGCGCTTAGATCATAAAATCGTTCATCATCCAAACTACTTTCAGCGGATCGCCCTTTTGCACTGTGATACTCTCTCGCTCCATTAGATCTATGATTAGAGGTAACCGCCTCGATATTTAGAGTTCTTCCCGACGAATGGATTAAACAAAAGTCCGGGCTTTCCTTTGAGTAGTCAACCTTGAACCCAAGATCAGCGAAGGCCTTGTTTAAATATAGTTCCCAAAAGCTGGAGTTAAATGACAGCTGGAATTCTTTAACAAATTTTCCCCACTCTTTTCTGCGCTGACTGAGCCCAGCGGCCCATTCATTTATATTGTCTCTGGCCTGTGCGTAACAGGGCTGATCGATTATGCTTTTGACATCTGGGTGTAAATTTCTCTCTTCAATTTCAAGCGTGAATAAATCCATTTAAATTATCTCTTTAAGACCCAATGGTTAAGTGTTTTCTGCAGGGACGCAGCACAGTTTGTACTCTTAGTCATGTGGTTTGCATACTAAGGATATAGCAATTTTAGACGGATTCGGTGTCCGGCTTGTAAGCGTGTGTCCCTCATGGTATCCCGTGATGGGGGCTGGGTGCCGTACATAGCTGGATCAAGGCCAATAGCTTTTCCCCACGCTTTGACGATTCGGGCGTACTGTCGGGTGGAGAGATGCATTGAGGCGTCTAGCCGACTTGGAAAGAGGCAATCCTCGCTATGGAGATGAGCTTTATATATCCAGGCCTCTAGGGCCAGCCGCGCTTGCTCTGTAATCTTAAACTGCACGGGCCGCTGGGTTTTCTGCTGCATCACCATTGCTCGCGATGACACGTGCTCCCCATGAGCAACGTCGCGTACGCGAAGCTTGGTCAGATCGCAGGCTCGTAGCTTGCTATCGATGGCCAGATCGAAGAGAGCTAAATCACGCGTCTCCTCCGCGATTTGAAGCCTTACCCGAATGGCCAAGATATCTTTCAGTCGGAGCGGAGCTTTCTGACCGACCAATTTTCCTTTGTTCCGAGGCTGATAGCTGTTGGTAGTAATGGTGTTCATGGTTTGTCCTCCATGTGAGGGAAGACAAGGATGGTCAGCCCGATCCAGAGGCGCTAACCGACCCATAGCTGCCCGTCACTTTTTTTGCAGCAATCGACCAAGAACAGACCAGAAATCGTAATCCAAAGGCAATTCGGATTTGAGGTTGAACATCTATACCAAAGCTGTCTACCTCCCCCGCTGTGTGATCTAATATGTTCTGCACTGAAGACCACTTAACAAGTAAGAAATCATGAACGAAAAAAAAGAGAGTGTATACTTTGAAAATATTCAGTACCACATCCTTCGCAACCTGAATAAAGCCAAAGCGTCAATTAAAATCTGCGTAGCCTGGATTACTTGGGACGTCTATGCCCCTCACCTTAAAAAACTAGCAGAAAGAGGTGTAAGGGTAGAAATTATTTACAACAACGACAGCAAGAATATTAGAGCTGACGTACTGGAGGATATTGAGGGGATTAGACTGGTTCCAATAAACGCTAGAAGACACAGCTCCCTTATGCACAACAAATTCTGCATAATCGACGATAGCTTGCTAATGACCGGAAGCTTTAACTGGTCAAGAACTGCAGAGTCTCACTTTGAGAATATAGTGATATTGCAGAATCACTTCACGCTAATAAATGATTTTAACCACGAATTTGAAGACCTTTTGCATTATTTTGAGAGCTATAAAAACAAGATAAAAATACTTTGCAACTCCACAGAGGACGGGAACAGACATCCTTGCCGAAGCCATGCTTACCACGTGGGCGTTATTGGTGCACCGTCCGGTATTCACGAAAGCTCCACAGTTTGCGTATGGAAAATATGCAATGCCTACAAGCACGCTGAAAAGCTATCTACCAGCGACGAGGTATTTTTAAACTCCAACTTGCTTGGTGTTGGTGATGATCTCGAAGAGGAAGAAATATATGACAAAAATTCAATGCATGAAACCTTCAAGAGAGAGAGAGGTAAGATACAAAGAATTCGGCGATACTTTAAAAGCAGGCACAATATAAACATACATGCCGTGGGCTTCGCCGGGATGACAAATCAAAATGAATACATTAAGGGTTATGAAAGCGCAGAGTACGCCTTACAGATGATGTGGATAGACATGTACTATAGAAAGACTATTCCTTCCGAGATCTATGAGTGGGATTCCGATAATATAGAAGAAGTCATTCAAGAAGCCCTTAGCTCCGCATACTAACTATATTGCCAATACTGCCTTCTCACGAGTATGCGAAGGTAAATCCCCCCTTGGTTTGGAAAACAACCTAGAGCAGAAAGCAAATTTTCCACCTAAAAGGAACGTTCAGCTATAAATCTATACCGATTTTTGGCTAAAAGCGACCTTGCGAGAGTGTCCGCTTTGGGACAATAGCAGGCATCTGTGAAGGGCCGCTATGTGTCATAAGCAGGCGATCACGGTGTCCCAGTTACGCAGAGTGCCGTCGGCTTATGCCGGCCTGCTATCTGGCCTTGACCGTCCATAGTTGGTTTACCTTCGTCGTGTAACTCTGGCTCATCAATTCTCGGCGCATCGCCCAACCTGGCGCCGCCGGCACGCTGGCTACCCGAAGGACTCCCTTCCCCCAGCGGCCATTGATTTCATCCAGAACATTCATCACCTTGTCAGCAATCGCTGGCTGCGAATGCGCAAACCGGTCATCAGTAAACTCACCAGGCTGTCGCAGATCCATCAGCAGAACTTCTGCTTTGCTGTACTTGAAGCCCGGTCGGAACAGTCGATTGACCGCTTCGGTCGCAGCCTTGGTCATAAGCCGCACATCGTTTGTTGGGTACGGTAATTCGACAAGTGCGCCGTTCGCATACTTCGCCTCTTCAGGATTGAACATGACCGTCCGAATGCTCACGCGGATCTTTTTGCACAACGAATTTTGGGCTCTGAGTTTTTCCGCTGCACGCTGAGTGTAAGTGGCCACTGCCTCCTTGATTGGCTCAATGGCGGTAAGGCGTGTACCGAACATCCGGCTGCAGCAGATCTCCTGCTTCGGTGGGTCAGCCTCACCGAGTTCTAGGCATGGAGTGCCGGCGAGCTCTCGCGCGGTCTTCTCAATCACAACGCTGAATTTTTGGCGAAGCATCCACGGATCGGCTTTCGCTAAATCCATCGCCGTCTTGATTCCCATTGATTCGAAGTGTGCCTTCATCCGCTTGCCCACGCCCCATACCTCCCCTGAGAAGATACCGGCACCCTGCATACTGTCCCCGTCGATCTTCACCAGGTACACGTGCGGGGCCCGAATATCGAACAGCTCATCAAGAGAGATGTGCTTTTCAATGTGATCAGCAGCGGGCGAAGGGAAACCCGCAGGCACCCTAAACGAATAAAGAGGCAGTTTCTCGCCGCCGGTAGCCAGCGGGCCCAGGATGGTGATGCTCATGATGCAAGCCTTAGAATGGTAGACTGTACGTATATACAGTTAACGATTTGCTTTGCTTGCGGTCAATCGCATACGCACGACTATTCGACGGGTGACAGCATGTGTGGACGCTACTCGATCTACGAATCGATGGATCACTACCTTAAGGAGCTCGCGCCAAAGCAGCTGGTGATCAATGGCTACGACCTATGGCCGGTAGAGCGATACAACGTCGCGCCATCTTCACGTGTGGAAATCATCCGCCCCCTAGAAGCAGGGTTGAGCGTTGATAAGGTCAAATGGGGATGGGCGCCGTTTTGGGCTAAAGGAAAGCGTCCCGACCCGATAAATGCCAGGGTAGAGACCGTCATGTCCGGTAAGTTTTTCAACCAGCTTTGGCCAAACGGTCGTGTCCTTGCACCTGCAAATGGGTGGTTTGAGTGGGTAAAGGATCCGGCTGTTCCAAAGAAAAAGCAGCCTTACTTCATAACCCTGAAGGAGCAGATTCCGATGTTCTTCGCTGGTTTGGCTGAGGTTCACCAAGATCTGGAGCCAGACCCTCGCGACGGTTTCGTCATCATCACCGCCGCGAGCGATCAAGGCATGGTCGATATCCATGATCGGAAACCTTTGGTATTGACTCCTGAGCATGCCCGCGAATGGATCGCCTTAGACACCTCACCCGAACGTGCGCGGGAGATTGCGCTGGAGCACTGCCGGCCAGCTGCAGACTTTCATTGGTACAAGGTGAGCAAGGACGTGGGTAATGTTCGTAATCAGAGCCCACAGCTCATTGAGCCGCTTTCTTCAGCCTCGGACGTCGAATATTGATTAAGGTGCCGTATACAAGATCACTCTGGCGCCGGATGGTGGGGGCATCCCCCTACAATCCCATTACTCTCGTAAGCCGGAAGCCTCTCAAACTGCGCGGCATGTTTTCGACTGGAATAATATTTAATAACTCATCCGTGAGATATTCGGCGTGCGCGGAATACATCGCCAACCTCTCAGGTTCACTCGGCCTGTTTGGGACAACAGCACCTGCCGAGATTTGGGCGACTCTCAAAACATCGAGCACGACATTTCCCACGACGTCGCTGCCAAGGTACTCAACGGTCGAGCGAGATGGTGAGGTGGCGTTGACCCATAAGTCGACGACCGTATGATATAGACGTACGGGGCCAAGGAATTCCAGAGCGGCTTTCCATAGAAGTCCCTCCTCACACATATTTAGTCGCGCACTGGTCATTTCAAATCACGGCTGGTCGGGTGGCTGTTTTTTCGAATATCTGCGAACAGTCGCTTCAGACAGCCCCAGTCTTNCAGCGATTTCTACAACACGCAGTCCCTCCTTCTTCAATCGANTGGCCTCAAGCGCNTTAGCCGCCGCCTCAGATCGGGCTGGTCGACCAGGAGGTAGCTTCCCAGCCCGAACNAGTGACTCAATTTCAAGATCGATCCCAGCCTTCTTGATTCTGTTTAGCTGCTTCGAGAGACGTTTTAGACCGTCCTTGAAAGACTCGTGAGCTTGCAGCGAGGTTGCCATCAGAATCAGCGCAGCCGGGTCGAGGTCTAGGATCCCGGCGAGCCGTACCAGGACGTCAAGCGTGATGCTTAATTCCCCCCGCTCGATCCGACTGAGATGAGAGCGCCCGATGCTATTGACGTCCTCTTGAGACAGGCCTTGTCCTCTGCGAATCCCACGAACCACGACAGCCAGCGCTTCTGCCGCATCCATCGGTATTTTCCCCAAGCAAATTTGAGGATAAGGCCACACACCAATCCGTCATAACACGCCTTAAAAGGGTCATTATGATTGCCTATCGGCTTTCGTAACGGTTTAATGGTCTCACCCATGAGGCCAAGACATCGCTGGCGTGGGTCAGCCCGTCCACCGTGAACGGCGGCAAGAAGGGTCTTATTGTCAATTTGATGAAAAATAGTGAAAGGAAAATCTATGGTTAGCGTCGAAGAGTCCGACGTTGCAGGTGGGCCACGTACCCCGCGTATTGGTCTGCCAAGCAGTTCAGAAGCTCGAGCTCTCGTCTCCGAAAGCTTTTCTGGCAAGGTGTACTGCCTGGTTGAAGACTGGACAGTTCTTCACATCGATGTCACGTCTGAAGAGCTCACCAAAGTTCATGCAGCCGGCCAGCTCCCAATGATCGTGTTTGCCCACAATGTAATCGAGGACAGCCAAGGGCGTTTCCAACAGGGCGACTGGGTTCGTTCAAGCATGTGCACCAGTTTCGATGACGGTGGCGTATTCGAAACAAGAAACACCGTTTACATCTTGATTGGCCAAGGACATGAGCAAACCGCGAGCCTGAAGACCATTTTTTCGTTCTTTTAACCTTGGTTTCCACGTAGAACCCGTTGAGCTTTAGAGACACAAAATGTTCAGAACCCATGACAACGAGATGATTGGCCTCCCTGGTATGTTCGGCGAGGGCCAATGCCATTGGCAGAAGGTATCCAGAGTGCTACGAACCCATTGGTATCACGTGACCGTCCAAGCAAA
>Ga0065714_10064768_pt1 | contig 19391 bp, 28 predicted proteins | sample MisRhiReplicate2_FD_59101 | JGI IMG/M metagenome (GOLD analysis project Ga0065714, IMG submission 59101) | Miscanthus rhizosphere microbial communities from Kellogg Biological Station, MSU, sample Rhizosphere Soil Replicate 2: eDNA_1 v2... | ecosystem: Host-associated > Plants > Roots >...
AGCAAATGAGCTACCCAGCAACGAATATCATTCAGATCAACACGAGAATTCGACCTGCGGGCCTCGGGACAGCTAACTTCGCAAGTGCGATGTTGTTCGCCCCGAATGGCGAGCTTCCTGTCGGGTTCACCGCCGATACCTATCGCACTTACTTCACGTTGACCGCTTTGGCGGTTGACTTCGCTGACACCACCGAAACGTACAAGGCAGCCCAACGCTGGCTCGGCGGTACTCCGGCGACTCGCGAAATCAAAGTGTGGGCAACCGCTCTCGCCGACGCAACGTTCACCGTTACGCTGAATAAGGCGCGCAACGTTTTGTGGTGGTACTGGACGCTCATCACCGCACCGATCCTGGCTGTCGAAGCGACCGCCACCCTGATCGCACAATGGTGTGAAGACAACACGTCGATGTTTGTCAACAACCAAACCGGTGCAGCCGCAACAGCGATTCGTGCAAACACTGCGGGCAACATCGCCGCTGATTTCACCGTTGCCGGGTTCCGTCACGCGTTCACGCCGACCCATGCTACCGATGGTTATGCGGGCAACGCATTGGCGAAACACTTCGCCGCTGTGAACTACTCCGCTGACCTGTCGACCATCACTGGCGAGTTCAAAAAATCCCCAAGCGTCATCGCCGAGGATTTGACCGACACCGCTTACTCGAACATGAAACTCGACACTATTCGTTCCGTGTTCTACAGCGTGGTCGACAACCAGGGTTCGGTTGACAGCGGTCGCTGGCTCAACACCGTTACTCACAGTACGTATGGCGAGTTCATTGATGATGTTGTGAACTTGGATGCGATGGTGAATTTCCTGACCACTGCACTGTACAACGCCCTGGCGAACAACCCGACCAAACTGGCGCAGACCCCTGTCGGTCAGGCCGTTCTGATTGGTGCAGCCCGTCAAGTGTGTCAACAGTTCATTTCGAACGGTTATCTCGGCCCGCGCAACTACATCGACCCGGATGACGGTATCGAGAAATACACCATTGGTTTCGAGATCATGACCAAGCCTGAGGACATTCTCGACTTGTCCGAAGCTGATCGCAACGCTCGTAAATCGGCACCACTCCGCATCCGTATCTTCCGCGCCGGGGCCATTCACATGGTTCAGGTTGACGTCGACGTCTACTAAGGGGAACACCTGTGAGCTTATCGAACTTCTCTACGGACCTCTGCGTCGTCACCGTCAATGGTCGTCAGATCAAAGATTGGGGCGAGACTGCAACACCGTACACCGACGCTCCAATCGATCCGAAGGCGGCGCTTCGGCGCGGCCAGGGCGGTAACGCCATCCGCCTCAACCGGATCAACCCGGGGCGTGCGGTGAGCCTGTACCTCAACCCAGGCTCGCCCGACTCGGCGTACTTGCAAGGACTTCACACGTCGAACGCCAACATCACGTTGACTTACACGCAAATCGGCACCCTCGAGACTGCTCTCGGTGTCGAAGGTGTGATGGTGAACGACGGCGAGCGTGGTCGCGGCGGTATGACCATCAACGACGATCAGTTCATGTTCGAGTTCAACAACTGGACGGCGACCCGGGGTTAATCGATGAGCCAAGTTAAAGCATTCACCGTTGGTGCGCGGACGTTTAACGCCGCGCAGGCCAGCGCCGTGAAGCAGGATGAACTGTTGAGCATGTTGTCGGGTGATCTGATTGGTCGCGCAGCCGTCGCGGCAAAGATCGGTAAGACCATTGACGAGCACATAGTCGTAACCATGTTTATGACTATGCAGTACGGTGCGAAAACGAAAATTGCTGAGATCCTAATGAATCAGGTGTTCATCGCCAGTACGACAATCCCGGTGACGGTCGATGATTTCTCGGGTCGAATGGTCGAATACAACACCCTATTGGCGAAACTACTGGTGTTCAATCTTGGGGATTTTTCCTCATGGCTGCAAAGCGCCATCGACGACGCAATGCGGCCGCCAGCCCCGGTAAACGCGACAGTATAGTCAACTGGTATCTGATGCGCCCATGTACGGGGGTAGATGGTGTCTGCCCCCCTCTATGCACCTGGGCGCAGCTTAACGATGGAACCTACTCGTTGGCCGACGTCGAACGGTTTAATGTGACCATTCAGGAACTTGTCGCCGTCAGGGTGGCGCAGATAACTCCGACATAGTAGAATATCAATGCGGCTAGGGTCATCCCCGAACGACGTCTAGTCAACGTTTGCCGCACATCCCTTCGACTACCTTCTGACCGAGGTTCTGAAATGCCTGCAAAAATTCCCAAATTAGAGTACGAAGAGACGCTGCGACAAATTGCTGAGGCTGATGGCTATTCGTTTGTCGGATTGGTCGACGGTTACAAAGGTCGTCGCTCACTTGCAGAATTCGAATGTCCTGACCATGGTCGATGGGTCACAGCGGCTGGAGCATTCACAGGGAATAGGGGTCAGAAAGGCTCTCGGTGTGCACGATGCAAGGGTGTCAAAAAGTTTGAAACCACTGAACGCGTGGTACAGATACGGAACCTACTGATTCGCGATGGGTATACATTCGTTTCATTTACCGATGGAATAGTTGCTGCGAACTGTCACACCCACGGCGGTTATTCAACCAGCTTCGCAAGTTTCTATTATCGTAATGCTCGGTGCACTAAGTGTTCGGGGAAGTACAAATTTTCAGAGTGTGAAAGGGTTGATCAGATAAATGACAAATGTATCAAGTTAGACTTGATTTTCGATGGTTGGGTTACGTCGTACACCAACGCTCACAGCAAAATGAAAATAACCTGTCCGACCCATGGGCAGTGGGTGACGACAGTCAATGGGTTCATAAACAATGACACGTCGTGTCAGGGGTGTGCCGGTCTTTCTCGAATATTACCGGATGATCGGGAACAACAAATTATCGACCTTCTACACGGTACAACGTTTGAATTTGTAAGATGGGACGGGAGTTACACCAACAGTAAAAGTAAAGCATTAATCAAGTGTCCCACTCACGGTGAGTGGTCAGTATCAGCAAAAGCACTTATCCAACATGGTCACAGATGCCCGTCGTGCGCGATTCCAGGTTATAGGCCTGCACTTCCGGGAACCCTATACTCATTGTTATCTGAATGCGGAACAATGATAAAAATCGGAATCAGTAATAAACCATTAGTTCGATTCCCCGCGTTACGTCGTGCAACACCCTTCAAGTTCTCAGTGCATCGACAACTCCACTGCGAAGATGGATCACACCCTCCGATGTTGGAGCGTATGTTTCATGACGAATTTCCCTCGGCAGGACTGATAGGCTTCGACGGTGCGACCGAGTGGCGAGTATGGTATCCTGAAGTCAACACATGGTTTGATCTATTAGGTGGTTGACAAATGTCCCAGAATGTGCTGACGTCATTTTTGGTCGGAATCGGCTGGGACACCACTGACTTCGACAAAGGCACTCGAAACATCGAACGCTCGCTAGGCGGCGTGAAGACCACAGTTTTAGGCGTGTCAGCTGCGATCCTCGGTGTGTTCGCAGGGGTAGCAGGTGCCGCTGTCAATACCGCTCAGCGCGTCGACCAGCTCTCTCTCGCCACGCAGAACCTGAACACGAATAAGCAGTTCGTGTCGAACCTGGGCGGCGCCATGAAGCTCATGGGCGGCGATGCGGCTGCTGCCCTGACCGAAGTGCGTGGAATTGAGGAAGCACTCACCAACCTGCAAGTCAAAGGTGAGATCGGTCCGTTCTCGGAACTCGCTGTCGCCGGGGTGGACATTTCCAACCTGACGAACAAGTCGACCGCCGAAGGGTTTCTATCCGAACTCTCCGACCAACTCCCGAAACTGAATAACAACCAGCGTCAATCTGTCCAGCAATCGCTCGGTCTATCTGATGCCACGATGAAAGCGCTCAGCGGTGGTAGTCAGCAGTTCGAAGCGTTGGTACAGCGTTCCCAAGACTTGACCGGTACGATCACACAGCTCACTGATAATTCGCGAAAGCTCAGCGACCAGATGGCCGAGTTCGGCCTGCGGATGATTGGGATTACGAACGAGCTGACCGAGAAAACCCTTCCCGGCCTGATCGATTTTTCGACTTGGGCTAACCGGTTCGTCGAGAAACATCGTGACGATATCTCGGGCGTGATCGATACCGTTGCTGAGAATCCAGGCTCGACAGTGGTGCTCGGGGGTGGAGCATTGGCGACGGCACTTGGTGCACTGACTTCGAAACTAGGTTTGAAAACCCTCGGGGGTGCAGCGTCCAAGGTCGGTACTGCGGGTATGATCGTCGGGGGTGCGACACTTGCCACTGATGTGACGTTCGATACCCTCGAAACACATTTCCCCGGTTTGAAGTCATTTGAACAAAACGTGGACCAAGGCGCTCGCAACATGGGCCTCGGTAAACTCGTCGATTTTTCCGACTGGTTGTTTAACACTGAGACGTCCCCGGCAAATACCCCATCGTGGTATGACCAGCAACAGCTACCCAACCAGTCGAACTACACACCCGATGCTATGCCGAGTCCGTATAAAGATGTCACGCCTCGCACAGAGGAGGACAACGATGCGCTGGTGAAAGCAATCCAGGCGGCGAAGGTAAACGTCTCCAACAATGTGAACTTGAACGTCATACTTGATGGTCAGGCCATTGACGCCAAAATCACCGAGGTTACAGAGCGCGCCAATTTCAGTACAATCGATGACGTCCGCTCTTCGACGTCGAGGTAACCCGTGAGTATTGTTCAACTCTTCACCAAACAGGCGCCGACCATCGCGGGTTACTCGTTCGACGCGGTGCTGGAAGATACGTTCGAAGCTACGGTGGACGTGACTACTTACCCGATTGAATCGGGTGTGCGTGTATCCGATCACCGGATCTTGCAACCGTTCAAATGGTCAATGATCGGGGCGGTGAGTAACAACCCACTCAAAATACAATTGACCGACTTCCTCGGCGGTGCGTTGTCGAACCTGACGAATAACCCCCTGGTCGCCAGTATCGCCGGTCTGTCGGCTGGATTCCTGGCGGGTAGTGATGAGACACGCGCCAGTACCACGCTACAATTCCTCATTGTATTGATGCAGTCGGGTGACCCATTCGACATCGACGCGGGCGACATCACACTGCATAACATGGTGATTACTCGGCTGTCGCGTACCAAAGACCCAAGCAACGAGAATGGGTTAATATTCATCGCCGACTTACAAGAATTGATCACCCTCGAACGTATCGCATTTGTCGGTCCGCCTACACCTGATGAGCTGCGTGACGGTGATCCATCGAAGTCAGCGATTACCCGTGCCATCAATCGCGGTCAGAAAATGATTGCAGACACGAAGGCTGCCGTCACAGCGCAGGTTGATGCAGTCCTCGAGAGTATTTTCTAATGGTTGAAATCCCGATCCTCAGCGGCTCGACCAACGCACATCAGCGGTTTTCAATCCAGCTCGGCGTGAACTTGATCAACTTCGAAATCGATTACATTTCGTATCTCGACCGCCCAGCATGGTCGATGAACCTGTATCGAGACGGTTCACCACTAGTGCGCGGCGCTATGCTCGAGCCAGGGTGCGATGTGATCGCCAACTACCGCGCAAATATCGGTCTACTCGTATTCGTGGGCGATCCCGTGACCCTGGATAACCTCGGTATCGCGAACCATCTCGTGTGGGTGACCGAATGAGTAACGGTCGCACATGGTCGATGGATATCAACGGTCAACCGTACATCGCACCACAGACAGGGTTTCGAATGTTTCGCGTGCAATTCGATATCCAGATCAGCCCGGGTGATGCGCTATCGCTCGCCGATATCAGGCTTACCAATCTGGTAAAGCCGACCGATATTCAACAGGGTTCGTCGATTGTGTTCCGCGCCGGGTTCGAGGATGCGAACGATACGATTTTCATCGGTTACGTGACCAACATCTTGCGTGAACGCACGCCGGGTTCGACCGAGGTCATCACTCGTCTCATCTGTAAGTCGGGTGACCCCGTCAAGGATCGTGGATCGGCACAGGGGTCATACGGTCGCGGAACAAAGATTGTCGACGTCCTGCGCGATCTGGCGCGTTCCTGGCCTATACAATTGGACATCGACGAGAGTCAGTTCAACGATTCGCCGCTGCTCGTGAGCGGGTATAACACCAACGGTGACATCCCCACCATACTGTTCAACCTCGGTTATGCGTATGGCTTCGAGTGGGTGCAAGAACGTGGTCGATTGATCGTGACCCGCCGTACGTTCCCGCGCACCGTATCGCCGACACTGATCAACCAGTTTACCGGTATGCAGGGTATTCCCGAGTTGACGCGTGGGCCCGACGGATTGGGTGTGTTCGTCAGCGTGAAGATGAACCCATACTTCAGGGTCAATGGTCGTATCACGATTCAGAGTGAATTCACCACGTACAACACAGGCAACCTGTACTTCACCGAACTCGGCGGGGACGCCACAGCTAACGGTGATTACAACATTTTCGCATTGCGTCATCGCGGGGACAGTCACGGCAATCTATGGTCTACAGAGATCGACGGGATTCGTGAAGGTGCTGTCGCGCCACCTGCTGGCGCCGTACCGAACTCGGTGACTACGACGGGTGTGCTGGTGTGGGGTGCCCGAGTCGATCAAGCGTTCCGTGTTCGCGTGCGTCAGATGGGTAGTAACCTGAACATTAATCCTGACTGGTTGATGGCTGTGATGGGGTTCGAAACGGGTTACTCGTTCGACCCGACCGCCAGTAACCCCAGCAGCTCAGCGACGGGCCTGATCCAGTTCCTCGAAGCCACGGCGCGTGGACTAGGTACGACGACGACCGCGCTGCGACGTATGACCGCTGTTCAGCAACTGGATTATGTCGAGAAGTATTTCGCACAGTACGCGAGTCGGATTACGAACCTGGGGGATTGCTACATGGCCGTCCTGTGGCCTGTGGCGATGGGTCGCCCAGACTCGTATGTGATGTGGACGAAGGTCGGACAGTACGCTGCTCAGTACGCTGCGAACGCAGGGTTGGACGTGAACCGGGATGACGAGATTACACGGGGTGAGGCAGTTGCCCGCGTGAATACATCGTTGATGCGCGGGCAACAGTTTGCGCAGTGATCAACCCCGTCTCTGCTGCGGCATCGGCACGAATGTATATTGGTCCCGACCGTGGTGATGAACGTACCAATAGTCACTGTCGAGACGGTTCATCAGTTCTTGAAATGTATACAGTCTGGTGGCGTAGGTACGTTTCATTTGCGATCCCTCCGTGCCCGAGTCCACCCGTCGATCCACTTGTTCGCTGACCACGGGGTTGTATCACCGAATGGGTTAGCGTCCTTCGGCTTGCCACCCAGGAACGCCGCGTAACCTTGCTCGAAAGGTGTCATTTGTCACGCTCCGCGAGCATCGCGTCGGCCATTATGTAGGAAATGCGCGCCACGTCGGCATCACCTTCGAATTCCACGCGGTCCATTGGCCCGGACAGAAAGCCCTGCATCGCTTTCGCCGCGAAGTAGTCACGCAGAGTCATACCGAGATTCGTAATTGTCGATTCTGGACCGTCGGTCATTGTCACCGGGAATGCTCGTTCGTCTTCAAACTTAACCATCACTGAAACCCCTCTGTTGATGTACTGACACTGTATCACCCGTGACGAATCCGTCAATCCCCACCCGTTAAAAAGCCCGGCGAACCGGGCAACACATCAACACAAGCAGGGAGGTTGTACAGTCGCATTTAATGACGTGACTGTCAAGCGCGTGCAATGTATTATCATGTCCATATTTAATGGGGTCCACACATGGCACATACGCGGGCACAGCAGCCACAAATGCTACGGGAAGCGTTCCGGGAAATGATGAAAGGTGTTGCTACCTCCGTGCCCGGTCACATTCTCGCGTTCGACCCCGTGACTCAGCTCGCTCAAGTCCAGATCGGCATTACCCGTGTGGACTTGAGCGGTGCCACGTTCGACCCGCCAGCGATCATTGAGACGCCCGTTTATTTCCCAGGTGGTGCGTACCATCTTGAGTATCAGATCGACCCAGGTGATGAGGGTGACATCCTGTTCAGTCAGCGATGCGTCGACGGGTGGTTACAGACGGGTGGTATCGCATCGAATCCCATCGGTCGTTTCCATGATCCTCAAGATGCGTTCTTTCTTCCTGGGTTCCGGTCAATCCCCAATGCACTCCCGGCGTTCCAGAATAATGGGATACGCATGAGCAACCTGACTGGGACACAGTTTATGTGGTTGAAGAATGACGGGTCGATGACCTGGGAGAATGGTGCCGGATTTATCCGCGTGGATGCATCGGGGGTGGTGAACATTAACGGTGTTACAATCGATACAGCAGCCCTTGTGACCACAACGAACGATGTGGTGGCCGGTGCGATTCACCTCAAGACCCACCGTCATACTGGCGTCACCGTCGGTACTGGCACATCCGGGACACCAACACCATGACAGTTCGACATCTCGATGAAGAGACAGACGACATTGTAACTAGTGGCGAGTTGCAATTCATCGGTGGGCGTGAAGAAATTGCGCAGACCGTCAAGACTCGTCTCGCCCTGTTCCTCGGTGAGTATTTCCGGAACATTCTCGACGGTACGCCGTGGTACGAACAAATCCTCGGCAAGTTCACAAGTCTGGATATCGCAGAGTCGGTCCTACGGGTACGGATCGCTGCGACTCCGGGTGTTGTTCGACTGATCAGTTTCGACACAGATTTCGATATTGATTCCCGCACGTACACTGTGACTGCCGGAATACTCACCATTTACGGGGTTGACGAGGTAACTTTTAATGGCTGAAGTCACGGCACAAGGGTACGCCCTCAAGACCCAAAACGATTGGTTCGATGAAGAACGTCAGCTCTATCTCGACATCGACCCAGCGTGGAATCTTGACCCTTCGACTCCGGACGGCCTGAAGCTCGCCCATGACGCTGAAGTGTTCGGGGTGCTGGATGAGACGTTGCAACAGGCGTACAACTCCAAAGACCCCAACAAGGCCGTTGGTATTGATCTGGATACCATCTGTGCATTGACCGGTACGACTCGTTCCGAAGGTACACCGTCCAACGTCGCGGTGATTCTGACCGGTACGACGGGAACCATCATCGCAGCCGGTAAACGCATCGAGTCGGTCACCACGGGGTCACGCTGGACCATTGACCAGACGGTAACCCTCGTAGCCGGTACAGCGTCCACTACGGCGACCTGCACTATCACCGGGCCGACTCAGGCTGACATCGCGACACTCACGAACATTGTCGATATCGTGGGTGGTTGGACGGGCGTCAGTAACCCCAGCGTGGCCACCCCCGGCACCGATGAACAGTTGGATGCATCGTTGCGTATAGAGCGCGCCACGTCCGTTGGGCGTCCTGGTAGTAACCAGATCGATTCGATGCTCGGCGAACTCTTCGCTGTGTCGGGTGTACGTCGCGTCAAGATCTACGAGAACGATACGAACAGTGCTACCGTGGACCCCGTAAACAATCCATGGGGTCTCCCGGCGCATTCGATATCGGTCATTGTCGACGGTGGTGTAATTGCCGATGTGGGTATGGCGATATACATCAAGAAGAACCCTGGCGTACTGCTGAATCAGTCGGGTACGCCGATAAGTACCACGGTAATTTCGCCAAAGTACCCCACCAACTCCAAACTGATTCGTTGGGCTACACCGTTGTACCTCGACATGGTCATCGCCGTCACCGTGAAGAGCGACGGTACATTGCCGACGAACATTGCGGATCTCATCGATGAGGCGTTCCTTGAGTTCACTGTAGGTACACTTGTACCGGCTGGTGATGGCTTCAAACAGACCGGTTTTGACATCGGCGAGAGTGTGCCATATCTAACCCTGACTACACCCATTAACAAGGTGCTCGGCGAATTCGGTAACAGTTACATACAGTCGTTCACCGTCAATGGCGGTACAGCCAATGTGGCGATAGCGTTTAACCAGTTATCCCGTTGGACAGCCAGTAACATCAGTACGACGGTGGTATGATGAACATCCCCGACCGGATTTACGCACAGTATCGGAATAAGCCGAAAGCTGCCGCATGGTACGCGATCACCCGCGAACTTGCCGATGAGATCGATACGGCGGCTCAGGTCGTACGTCACATGTACAGCATCGATGATAACGTCGGTGCACAGCTTGACATTATCGGTCGAATCGTCGTTGCTGATCGTAATTTCCTGGCTAGTACACCGTTGGTCGTGAGTCAGTTTGGCGATGTCGATGCCGAGTTCGGTGATCTTGATGCAGTGTTCAGCGCTCTAAGTATCGGCACGGATTCGCAAATGTCGGATGATTTTTTTCGACTCGTCATTCGTGCGAAAATTGTCAAGAATAATAGTGACGCGACAATCGAGTCGATCCTCAGCGGTGTGACTTTCTTGGTCCCGAGTGCCGATGTGGTACGGGTGATCGATGGTGAGGACATGTCATTCGCTATTGAGTTCCGGGGTAACATCAGCGACCTTGAACGTTGGGCGTTGCTCAATGCGAAACTAATACCAAAACCGCAAGGTGTCCATTTTAATGGGTTCCTCGACAGTTATATCCCTTCGGAATTCGGTGACACTGATGCTGAATTCGGTGACACTGATGCTGAATTCCACGGTTATGTAGGAGTTTGACAAATGGCTTTACAACGTGACGCACGATATCCCGGACGATGGACCGCTGCCAGCAGTGGCCACCCTCAGGGGGCGTTTAAGAACCGCACGGCGCCTGGTTCATTAGACGGATCGTATATTGAACAAGATTGGGCAAATGACTGGGATGGTTATTTTTCGTCACTGTTGAGTGCCGCCATCATCACCCCAAACGGCAGCGTCGATGCCGTAGGGGCATCTCAATATTTTACAGCATTGAGGGCATTAATTAATCAATCGTCACCCGTTATCGGATCGGTACGAAATTTGAGATGCTCGGTTCCTGCGACGTCAGCCAATGCGAATTTCACTGCCAATGAGATTATTGTAGGCACGAATTTGGGCGCGCAGAAATTCGTGCTGTCAGCATTCAACAAGACCATCAACCTAGCTACCACTGGCGTTGGCGGAATGGATACCGGCACAGCTACAGCAAACGGATTCGTGGGTATCTACGCGATCTACAACCCTACAACTCAAGTGTCTGCGCTGTTAGCCACAATGGAGGGCGGCTCGGCACTCGCCAGCGTGTACATCGGTGCGAATATGCCTGCTGGGTTTACGGCATCGGCACTCATATCGGTAGCACCAATTAGCGGGACAATAGGTCAGTTCGCGAGCTTCTTCCAATTGGGTCGGAGTGTTGATTATTTAGGTGCTAGCGTTCTTACAGCTTCCGCCTCAATTGTAACCGCAGCAGCACGCGGGTCATTATCTATCCCTATTAGCGCAACATTCGTTAGCGGATTTAACCAGGTAGGGAGTTCGGCTGCATGCGCTATCTCTCAAGCGCTATACCCTACATCGACAGGCACAATTGGCGGTCAATTCAATACCGCCAACATTCCGGCCGGATCATCCCAGGCGGTGCCGTTCAGGGTCGCAATTGCGCTGCCCCAGAACATTTATCAAACTACAAGCTGTAGCGCCGGAACACCCTCATTCACTATCGCAGTTAAATCTTATGAGTTCTGAGGTGAATTATGTTTGTTGAATTTTCAGATGAAACAGAAACAGTTATTAACGGCATTCTTGGCGGCCTATCTCCTCCTGGACCAGGAGTTTATCAGGCTGAAATCGAAGACGATGACCCGCGATATATCGCATATATCAACCGTGGGGTTGCGAACGTCGTAAGAAATCAACGGGACACACTGCTTCGATCTGTATATGACCCCGGCATTCTCATGGCACAAAGAGCGCTTCGCCTTGCGACAACACCAGAAGAAACAGCTTACGCCGAGGGTAAGATCGTCGAACTGGACGTATATGCCGAAGCGCTGGTTGCGATTCCGGATCAACCCGGGTTCCCGAACACAATCACATGGCCCACGGTACCGACACGATGAAGAAGAAACCCAATGCCAAACCGGCTGCTAAACGGCCTGCTGCTACTCGTGATGGCCCAGTTGGTCTGCCGACACCTCGTCGCCTTCCTGCCGGAGCAGGCCGCTGACATAGCCTGGAATGTTGTCGATATATCTCGAGCGATGGGATTGTCGGCAACGTCAGCCATATGCACCCTACTCACGCCGTGGCGACTGCTGCGCATCAAATCAGTGTGCGCAGCAGTCGCAGGTTACTACGTCGTCGATTTGGTCACATGCATCACTTGGTATGTATTCAATACACCGTCACCCACTGTCACGGGTGTCGCGCAAGGTGCAGCAGTCGCGACGACACTGTGGGTTTATTGGTGTCGATCATACAGTCAACCATCAGACCCATTACTACCGGGTTACGTTTATTGCGTACGTCACATCCCCACGAATACCCAGGATTTCGCAATATCACTGTGTGGTATTTTCGGATCGAATGGGGGTTATTCGATCTACATTGATGGGTACATGTGGAAATTCGCACAAGGTCGATTGGTGTGTCGCAAGGTTACCGATATCCCGCCGCTGACATATCACGTTACTCGAGGGGCTCATGTCACTGACGCGATACTTCGAGAATTGAACGATGCGGTGGGGATGCGGTGGTCGATCAGATACAACTGCGTGACCATCCTTGGTCGTATTTGGCAGCGCTCACTGCGCGGGACACTTTAAATCAACCATATCGTTATGAGCCGCCACTTGTTCCTTAAGTTGGCGGCTCATAACTTTCCGATCTGCTGCCGACGTGGTGATCGGCCTCACCCAGCTACACGCCGTATCAATCGGTACGATTGTGCTTTGACAACCTTGTGTCAAGCTCAGCATCAGAATCAGCAGCCACTGTGACTTCGACATGTACACGTTCCTTGACGGCTTGTACCGTCGCTTTAGCCTGTTCGACCTGTTGAGTTTGTGACGCCTGGGACTTGCCTTCGGTGATACCTGCCGACTTACCGAATGATCGACCTATGATACCCCCAAAGATCGCAAACGTCGCAGCGCCGATCAGCGCCAAGATCATGTCGATACTCATACGATGATACCCCCGCGACGTTTGAACACTGCGATCAACGTGTCAACCTTATGCTCATGCTGACCATAGTTAGCGCCCGGGAGTGATGCCCAGCGCGACCTACACTTATGCAATGCATCCGCGATACGCCCTGTGTCGATATCATCCAGCGCCTTGCACTCACGGATCAACTGTACGGCGATTCTATCCTGACTCGTCGGGGAAAAGTCTGGTAGTCCGAGTTGCGCCTTGTACACGTCGAAATATCTCGCCAGGATCTGATAACGACCAGCAGCCGTGGACTTAATCCCGAGACGTGGTAGATCGATCAGCTTTCGCGGGTGATCGGCGTAATCGGTGAACAACCCACCACCGACCAATACGTCATACCCCCGATCCTTTGTCGGTTGACCGGGCTTGTCCGTCCCTTCGCTATACGCGATGGTGTCGAGGAACGCCACGAGGTTTGTCATATCTTTGGCCCCGATACAGAGTGTTGACGAACCTGAATAGCCACGAACGTCGCCATAGACAGACCGATCATCGTGTAGCGATACACGTTCGGGTCCATATACTGCTGCATGGATGGCAACCACTGCATCACATCGTTCAGGTTGATGCCACCCAGTACGATGAGCAGCCATGTCGACCAGCGCTTATACCATACCCGCCATTGTGGGATTAATTGCATATCCGGCCCCTCGTCTATAGAATGTCAAGCACTTATCATACTGGAAGTCACCCATGAAACCTAAAGTAGCCGACAAGAAACCGTCCAAAGATGCTGGCGGTGTAGGTCGTAGCAAACCGGCAAGTTCCAGCACTGGCACCGGTGACGCGGGCGGTAAAGGTCGTACCAGGAAATGATTGTTTCCGTGCTGCTGTGCGTGATTGGCATCTTTGCATGGTGTCAACCGTCGGCAGCACGGCGTAAAACTGCGTTCCTGTTCGCTACACCCACTCTCATATTCGCGCTCATCGGCGGCTTACTCAGCGACGAATGGTATTACGTGTGCGCCGCATTAACTGATTCGCTTGCTATCATACTGCTATCATTTTTCGTCACCATCGATAAACTGGCAGTACGGTTGATGATCCTCAGCGCTGTATCAATGTCTCTCAATGTCGTCGGGTTGGCGATGTACGAGATGTATCAACCCTCGACAATTTACGACGCGCTGTTTATCGCCCTGTACATCGGGGTAGTCATCACCCTTGCGGATCAGGAATGCTCAAATGTGGGAAATGGTGGAGCTGACAGGTTACGTCCTGGGGGTCTGCACAATGCTGATCCAAGCCTTCGTGTTAGTCATCAGAGCGATCCGCAAGTATGAGCATTCTCGACTCTCAGCCAACCAGCTACGTGGTATCGGCAAGCACGACAGTGACCGGCCTGTCGACGTGGCTAAATCTGATCCCGAGTGAGATCGGTAAACTCGCCACCGTTGTCGGTATTATCCTGTCGATCACCCTTATCGTCATGCACGTACGCAAAATGCGCCAGGAGGCGCGAGAGTCTGCATTGCGTGAGGCGATACTCGAGGAACAGCTCAGACGTGAAAAAGCCTCGAACAGTGCCGAGGCTACGTTGCGCAGCGTGGGTTAAAGTCGACCCCACAGATTATCGATGTCGCGTGGGTAAGCCTGCGCGAACTTGACACAATTCGCTGTACCACCTGACGACCCATCCCATAACGCCGCCACCCGGTGACACCGTTCAACCATCCACTCGTTACGTTTCTGCATTTTCCATGCCGCATATCCAGGCTCACAGACATAAGTCACGCTTGCACATTCGGTGATTATTTTCCGGAATAGCACCTGTGATGATTCGGGCCACTGATTCTCCTGACCTTCGAACGGTACAGCACCGTGAACCGGAATACCCAGTTCAAGAGCGCTGACAGCCCACGCTTGATCCCACCCGAGTGCGAGACCCGATATCACACCGTCGGGATTCATCTCACGCAGATAATCGCGGGCGACTCGACACAGATTATTGAACGCTTGCGGGCCGTAACCGCCGAGTTTATTCGGTCGGTGCCCTGTTGCGGTGATGATCATTGTGCACCTCCTATCAACGGATTAACCAACTTCTCTGTTTCTTGTATATACCAACGATAGTCGACGTCGCTCCAGTCGAAGTGGCGAGCATCGGCGCACTCTGTGACACGCCAGCCACTGCATATACCGGTCTCGCGAATGTCATGCTTGCTGCGATTACCCGTGTGGATTCGTGCGTCCCACGGCGTCCCAGCGCTGTCGTAGTTGCCCGTGTCGATTTTGTCCAAGTCCATATCGTCATAAGACTGTGGACTGATCTCACGCATCACGGCGTTGAAATTCGAGTCGGTCAGTTTCGCCTTACGCTTCCACGTCCCAGGCTCACCCGTCGGCGGTGCGACCTTCACGAGTGTTCCACCGTTGCGGCTGACGAAGTAACGGGTTGTCCCCTGCAACTGTTGATCGATTCCCCAATCCTTGAAACGCAGGTGCAACGAGTTCGAACGGGGCACTTTGGCACGACACATGAAGTCGAACGGATCGCGGTGGTTGGTGATGAACTCACGTACCGATTCGCCGCGCACCAACGCCGCTTCAGCCGCCCGGGCGACCACTTGTGCCGACGGGTCTTGATGCCACAGGGTGTTGTACTCGTATGCGCCTTTGCGCTTACAGGTCCCGTCGGGGTAGACGCTAATATAATTGTTGACATCACGGATATGCATGTGGCTGTACAGGACTTCTTCAAGTTCCAGCTTGGTCACGCCTTCCCACCACCGGCAAACGCTACGCATGTGATCCAGATACTGACGCGGACAACGCATGGTCACGCCATCGGTATTAATTTGACACATGGTCAAACCGGGTATTTTCATGATCTGTTCGGCGAGCATGCACAGCATCAGTTGACCGTTGATGGTCGTTTGCATCGTGTACTGAGGATCGTAGAGTGGACTGTAGGCGTTGTTCGAATTACCGTAGGATGCGTTCAGCGCTTCCTTGAGTGCCGCGTTCTCGGGTGTACCCTTCTTGTAACCGATGCGCTGTTCGTAAATCGAATCGTAAATTGCGCAGTACGGTAGACCCAGGTGTTGAGGGTACATGCTGTTGACGATAGCGATTCGGGGGTACATCGATTTGACGTCGATATCAACGATTTGATACTCGTCGTCGCTAATCACCGTCTGCGATTCAATCGACCCGTGAATACCACCCACGCCGAACACGAACGTGAAGTCGTCAACCACCGCCGTCAGATCGGCAAACGTCCCTTTCGTTTGAGTGATCGACATCGACTGGAAATATTCGAGTACCCGTGTGAATTCAGGTCGCTCAAACTTCACGTACGGGAAAATCACATCGGCGAGTTTGATCGTGGCGCGGATCGTTTGGCGCGGCTGTTTACCGCCTGGACCACGGACGTAACATTCGATCCCGGCGTCTTCCATCTGACTGACGAGGATCGTGCCGCCGATCTTGGTGTTGCTCATGTTCAGCATGTTGCGGTCGTATTTGATCGACAGCGCCTCACGCAAATGGATCTCTTGCAACGACCGGGCGTAAAATTTCGCCGTCTCCTTGACGTCGTGCATGTTGTACGTGATCAACACATCTTTCTGTTCATCGGTGAGATATGTCCCGACGGGGAACGGGAGGTCGATTACGTTGCGGGACCGCATGACGATTTCCAGCGCCTTCAGGCTGGTACGTTTGGCGTTGTTGTCGAAGTGCCAGATTTTATACAGATCCATCTGGGCGAATACCTGTTGGTCGTCCCAAATCATCATCCCGAACTTATCGTCGTCGTGCGACTTGATCAGGCTCATCGCCTTGGCGTAGATCGCGCTGACACCCCCGTGTGGATTCGCGACGATATAATGTAGTACCGGATAGTCGAACCCCAGGTTGTTGAACCCGACGCCACGTGCGCCGCTGCGACCCAATCCGAGCATGAATTCGATCAGAGGTTGAGTATCGTCACGGCGGTCGGATATCTCGAAGGTTTGAGACAACCCCGTGGCGGCGTGTAGGAATATCGCGCTGAAGCAATTGGGAAAAGTTTCTATGTCGAAAATCCAATCCCGTGGGTCGAGCGGCACAGCAACGCTGAACGCTTCAGGCGTACCACAGTGGGGGCATTTGTTGAGGTCGGCGGGGTATGTCTTGCCGCAGCCATTGATAGGCTCGCAGCGGCTCAGTAATCGCATGTCGTTCTCCCTGTGTGAAAAAGCCCGGTCTGTGCCGGGCTTCGCGTATTGTGACAGATTGGTCAGAGGGTGACACTGTAAGTTTTACAGATGTCGATCAGATGCACCGCCTGACTCTCGGCGTCATCGACCGCGTTGTGGTGTGTACCGGTCCGGACGAGCTTGACCGCTGGGTACAGCGATTTGATCGTGCGATAGCAGCGGTCGTGCCAGAACTTCCAGGGTTGATCGATGCCGGTAAGACGATACGCGTTGGACATGATCACGTTGTCGAAGGTCGCACCGTTGCCCCACATGCCGGACACTTGGTTTTCCATGCAGAACCACGAGAACAGTCGCAACGCTTCCTCCAGCGGGTCGGCTGACTCGTTACCCTTGAACGCTGCACGGGCTTGTTCGGACTGTTGCAACCACCACAGCACCGTCGAGGTGTCCATTACGAGACCCGCTTTCACGGATGATTCGAGGCTGCATTGTGCGTAAAACTTGGCGTGTACACCGTTGAGATCGAAAGCCACGGCGCCGATAGCGATGATTGCCGCCTGCGAGCCGTTACCCATTGTCTCGATGTCGAGCATGATCTGAGACATCACACGGTCTCCGATGGAAGGCCGACAAGCGCGTTCAGATCAGCCAATTGAATCGCCGGTAATTGCGATTTGGATTCTTCGACGAATTCTGGTAGCAATTCTTTACATTCCGGCCATGCTTTGAGGAGTGCCTTTACAGTTGTAACAGCGCCGGTCGCAGCATTCACGCTGGCTTTGACCTGTTCCCATCGTTCGGTGTTGGCTTTTTCTTCGGTGCAAATGTCATGAAATTGTTGAGCCAATGGGTCATCGGCAAGGACCGTATATCTTGCAGGGGCTACTTTATTGCCTTCCCAACCGTTAACGTGCAACGCAAGTCCGGCGCAATTGACAGAAATACTACCCCGCTGACGAATCGGACCATCATCGCTGCGAAATTCTTCAGGAACCTGCCCTCGAATCTTTTCGACTTCGGCACTGAGCGCTTCAAGCAATGTGGCGTTATCGCCGAGGGAAGCGATCCGAACGGCTTCGTCCCAATCTTTACGCTTCTTCTGAGTTGCCTCACGCGCCGCACGGTTGCCAGATTTCGTCTGTGCATTTTCCAAAATCTTATTGCGAATATGTGTATTTAAGCGAGTCATTATTCTGTTCCCTGTTGTGGTTGAAAGGCCCGTGTCACCGGGCCGGTCGGATGGTTACGCGACGAGTTTGCAGTGTGAGGCGACCAGCGCTTCGTTCCAACCCGGCATTGCGAGCCATTCAGCTTTGGTCAACACGTTGCCGTTGTACTCGTACTTCTCGACGACAGGCGGTGGGGTTACCAGATCGTGAGCTGGCGGCGGCGGTGTAATAGCAGCGGTGACGACCGGTGGCGGCGGTGTAACTGCGGCGGTGATGACAGGTGGTGGGGTGTGAGTGACTGGCGGCTTCGCTGCGACCGGTGCACCTTCCTGGCTGACGCCACCGTTGGCGACTGCACCACCTTGGACACCAGCGAACTCGGACGCGGCGTTGAACGCGCCTTCGCTTACGATCTCGATGCCGGCCTCGGCGAACATCAGACCCTCAATGTTCTGGTACATCCCGGCGTTGGTCTTCACGGTTGCAGCACCATTGAACTTGGTCGACGCAGCAACCCAAAAGTAGTCACCCTTCTTGACTGCGGATTTATTGATGATTGGCTGATGGTTGCCGTCGATCAGCGTGACCGGACCCATCGCCTTGTAGCGTGTGAACTTGATCAACCAGTGACCGGCTGGACGCGACTCGGTGCCGAGTTTGGTCGGGTCTTCCGGAGCGTCACAGTCTTCGATTTTCCAGTTGAAACCGGTCTGACCACAGAGTGCGGCGGTGCACTTCGAATCACCCGCTGCCTCGTTGTACATGGTTGCCCAGATCGCGTCCCAGGTTGGACCCTTTGGCACTGCGAAACCCATGAACCAGTGATGCTTGCCTTCGTCCGGTTGAGGTTTACCCTCGTGGTCGGTGATCTTCAGTTCGAACGGGGAGCCCATAACCAGACGTGCTTTAAACGGGGTGTATTTGGTAGTCATGCGTTATTACCCTTGTGTGTTGAATATCTGACGGATCTTGGCGCCGTCGACCTCGACCAGCTTCAGT
>Ga0065714_10064769_pt1 | contig 19364 bp, 17 predicted proteins | sample MisRhiReplicate2_FD_59101 | JGI IMG/M metagenome (GOLD analysis project Ga0065714, IMG submission 59101) | Miscanthus rhizosphere microbial communities from Kellogg Biological Station, MSU, sample Rhizosphere Soil Replicate 2: eDNA_1 v2... | ecosystem: Host-associated > Plants > Roots >...
GTCTTCAAAATCATCAACTACAATCTGGTGGCGGTTGTTCGCATCAATGTGGTAAGCCACGCTATCCTCTTTACTGAAATATTTACTTTTATCGATATTGATGGTATAAACCGGATAAGCTTTCAGGTCAGTTGTTTGTGTTAACTCTGCGTGTTGCTTAAATTCTGATAAAATCTTTGCAACCTGGTAGCCTGTTACTGCTACACCTACCAACCAGATAATTAACAGGGCGAAAGAAAGTGTTTTATTAGTAGTCTGTTTGTTAAAGGCAATCCTGATCGAGAATAACACCAAAGCCAAAACCGGAACAAAACATACAATAAATGCACCAAACAAAATGATCCCTCTATTGCCTTCATTAACAATGGAGAATGGGAAATATTCATAAATACTGGCATCCCAAAATCCTTGAAATATAGCTGTGCCAGTAATTAGTGCCAGTAAAAAGAGTACGCCAAATACAACGATAACACCTGCAATTACTTTAAAAATTACTTTTCCGGTGCCCGATATAAAGCGGCCGAGCCATTCGAAAAACTCACCGATAAAATTACCTAGTCGGGCAAATATCGGTTGCGCATGTTTATTTACTTCCCCCAAACGCTCCTTAACTGCCAGCAATTCTTCATCCAGGTTCTTTTGAAAACCCTGAAGGTTGGCCGGTTCGCCTTTCATTTCCATACGCTCAATACGCGATTTGGCCTTCGGCATGATGATCCAAAGTAAGGCATACACTAAAATACCCGATCCACCTAAGAAAAAAGTAAGCACCGTTGCCACCCTGATCCATTTTGGATCGGCGTTTACATAATGTGCTATACCTGCACAAACGCCTGCTACTACGCGGTCGTCCATATCGCGGTATAATTTTTTCTCGGCATACTGGTGCTGATAAGCATTATTGATTACAGGCTCTTCTTCACCTTCTTCTACTGTATCAAAATCCTTTACCTTGCCCATTTGCGCAATAACAGAATTTACGTTGGCCGAATCTACCACTTGTTTTTTCTGCTCTTCCAATTGCTCGGTTAATAGTTCGGCAATCCGGTTTTCAATATCCGTTACAATTTCAAGGTCGTCTGCATGGTTGGCAAAATATTGTTTTACTTCATTCAGGTAGGCCTTTAAAAGTTCGTAAGCACTTTCTTCGATGTGAATGATCGTGTTTCCTATATTGATGATGATGGTCTTTTCCATTTCCTTTTTACTAATGATTATGAATTGGCTCCTTTTTGTGAAATACCTACAGCATAAGCCAGCTCCTGCCAGGTTTGATCTAGTTGAGATAAAATGCCCCGACCATCTTCGGTTAAGGTATAATATTTACGCGGCGGGCCTGAGGTAGATTCTACCCAGTTGTAGCTTAACAAACCGTTGTTTTTAAGCCTTGTTAATAATGGATATAATGTGCCCTCAACCACCAATAGCTTTGCCGTCCTTAATTCGGCAATAATATCCGAAGCATATATTTCGCCCCGGGAGATGATTGATAAAACACAGTATTCCAGAATTCCCTTCCGCATTTGTGTTTGCGTATTTTCTGCTATCATAATACAAAGATATATGTTTTATATACTACCATGCAATACATAGTACTAAAATAAACCAAAGTAAATTTACAAATCACTGATTATCAATGTAATAATTTTAAATAAAATTTTGTGCTTTGGAAATAATTCCTTAAAAGCTGAAAATTTTTGATGTTTTTTTTAGAAAAGCAAGGCTTTGTAATGCTTCGGTTCCGATAGTCCTGCTATCACCTATAGTCCCGATTTGGACACCCTTTAGATATAAAATATTCGATAAAATCGGGAGCTATTGGCTCTATCAGGTTTAGATTGGAGGGGTCTGGTATTACTATTTATGGTTTTGGAACAGCCCACTTGTAAATAAACCTGACAGAGCGGGTAGCCCGCATCCCGATTTTTCATCGGGAGAGGACTACAAGCGATGGCGGGACTGCAGGCCCCTAAGAAAAGCAGCACGCAGATTTTCAAAAATAATTAAACAGAATTCTCTAAAGCCCTTTAAACTTCCGAAGTCTCTATTACAAAAGCCCATTGCAGACTGCGGAAGTTAGCCATAGAAATTAAATACACAAATACGATAGATTTAATATATTTTAATAATTTTACAGCGTCTTAACTTATTTTCATGAAGAAATCTATAGCCAGCATAGTTGCCGAGGCAAACGAAAGCGGTGAAGGAACGCTTAAAAGAACCTTAGGTCCCATAAACCTGATTTTAATTGGCGTAGGCCTAACACTTGGCGCCGGCTTATTTTCCATTACGGGTTTGGCAGCAGCCAATCACTCAGGACCAGCGGTTACATTATCTTTTGTAATTGCTGCTTTAGGCTGTGGTTTTGCAGCCCTATGTTACGCTGAGTTTGCGTCCATGATTCCGGTTGCAGGTAGTGCCTATACTTATTCTTATGCCACCATGGGCGAACTTTTCGCCTGGATTATCGGTTGGGATCTGGTATTGGAATACTCTGTAGGTTGTGCTACTGTAGCCATCAGCTGGTCGCAGTATTTAACCAGGTTTTTAGCCAGCTTACACATTTATCTTCCACCACAATTAACCCTATCCCCTTTCGAAACCGCTAAACTGGCCGATGGTTCTGCTGTTCATGGCATCATAAACATTCCCGCAGCATTGGTTGTAGTATTGATGACCGCCATACTGATCCGCGGCACAAAAGGCTCGGCCATTGTAAATGGAATTATTGTATTTCTTAAAGTGGGTGTAGTTTTGGTTTTTATTGCGTTAGGTTGGCAATATATCGATCCGGCAAATTATCATCCCTATATCCCCGAAAATACAGGCACATTCGGTCAGTTTGGCTGGAGTGGTGTGTTACGCGGTGCAGGACTGGTATTTTTCGTGTTTATCGGCTTTGATGCTGTAGCAGCCTCAGCCCAGGAAACCAAAAATCCAGCAAGGGATTTACCAATCGGTATTATTGGCTCATTGCTAGTTTGTACTGTTTTATTCGGATTGTTTGGTCACGTAATGACAGGTTTGGCTAATTATAAAGAATTTGCCAATAGTGGTGCACCGGTAGCCATAGCCATCGAAAAAACACCTTATGCCTGGTTAAGTCAGGCCATTATCTTAGCCATTCTGATTGGCTATACCTCAGTAATCCTGATTGATTTAATGGCACAATCGCGGATGTTCTATTCCATTAGTAAAGATGGATTATTACCAAAAATGTTCTCTGATGTGCATGCAAAGTTTAAAACACCGTATAAATCAAATGTTATTCTATGTTTATTTATCGGCCTCTTTGCAGCATTTGTCCCCATGAATGTGGTTGGCGAAATGACCAGTATTGGCACCTTACTGGCTTTTTTAATGGTTTGTGTGGGTATCCTGATTTTAAGAAAAACAAATCCTGAAGCTAAACGCCCATTTAGGGTTCCTTTAGTGCCGTTAATTCCGATTTTGGGCATTTTAACCTGTATTGCCATGATGGTATTTTTGCCCTGGGAAACCTGGTTAAGGCTTGCAGTTTGGCTGCTTATTGGATTAGCCATTTACTTCGGATACGGCAAAAAGAACAGTAAATTAAATACTGTGGAAAAACAGGCCAAAAACCTGTAATCAATATTACTATACACATTGTACAAACAGGTTGTTGGATATTTCATACAACCTGTTCGCCCTTTTTTAACAACATGCTGTATTTACAACCGTATAAATATCAATTAATTAAGAAAAAAATATTAGTTATCCACAATTTAACATTTTTCTAAATTTTTGGCTTGGGATTTGTCTTAAGAAAATCGACCCTATTAAAACATTATCCCATGATCATTAAATTAGATACATCGATTTTCAGGCTTTCAAGGCATAAAGTTGAAACCGTAAAAAAAGTTGCAAAACCACTTACCAGAGACCAATGGATTACTGCTGACAGAATTGTAATGGCAGCGATGTTTATTCTCACTATTATTGGTGCCATTTTATTTTAATTTCCGATGATTGATCAAAAATCTTCCGAAATTAATTCCTTATTTATCATCACTGCAGCCATCGTTCCAGCGGCTGTAATAATTGACAACGACCTGAACAAGGTTGCGCAATCACCTGCGGCATAAACGCCCATTGCAGTGGTTTGCTGCTGCTCGTTTACTTTTATTGTTTTCAGATCTGTTAATTCGAATCCAAGCTGTCCGCTAAAATCTACGTGCTGCTCTACTTCTGGTTTAACGTAAATTGCCTTAAAGGCCTCCTTCTTTCCATTTCTAAAAACAATGTTTTCGAGCTGACCGTTTTGGTGTTCCAATTCAAGAATCTCCTCTTCTAAAATAGTAATCGATTTAGATTTCAGTTTCTCCATCTGCTCATGGGTAAATTCTGATTTTCCATTGGTTAAAATGCTTAAATCTTTATTCCAAAGGTGAAGGTTTTTAGCCATCTCGAAGGCATGATCACCATTCATTAACAAAGCTATTTTTTCGTTTTTTACCTCGTAGCCATGGCAATAAGGACAATGTATTGCAGAAATGGCCCAGCATGCGGCCAATCCTTTAATATCGGGCAGTACATCTTTTAAACCTGTGGCCAGTAATAATTTCCGAGAAGTAAAAAATGGTCCATCTTCCATGCCAACACTAAATCCACCTTCAATTTGTTTAGCTGAATCGGCTTTTGCATTTAAAAATTTAATTGCTGGATACTTTAACACTTCAGCTTTTGCTGTTTTAGCAATTTCGGCTGGCCGATGGCCATCATGTGTTAAAAAGTTATGCGAATGAGGAGTTTGCCGGTTACAGGGTTTGCCAGCATCTATTACCAGAACATTTCGGGTTGAACGGCCTAAAGTTAATGCGGCAGATAAACCACCATAGCTCCCTCCAATTATAATTACATCAAAATCCATATCCTAATCTTTTGACACAAAGATCTGAATTCAGATTTTAAATGCAACACTGATGCATTAATTAAATGTCATTTTATTTTTTGAAAATTACCGCCTTAATGAAGTTTCCATAATACAAACGCAGTTCTAAGACCTTATAACCTGCATTAAGAAAGTAAGGATTCATGTCGATCAGGTGATTTGCCTCAACAATTCCCAGTAATTTAAAAAAGCTGTACATTGATTTGAGCAACAGCCATTTCCACCAATTCCCATTATTTTTGTTGAGCGAAAAATCGGCCAAAAACCATAAACCGTCCTTTCTCAAGTATGAATTTAATTGTTCAAATACTTTTGCGGCACGTTGCGCCACGAAATTATCGAAAAGAAATGGTGTTAAAATCACATCGAATGCGGTATCTGATCTAAAATCCTCGATTCCTAGATTCACAAATTCGACCTGGTTGCTTTTACAGTTCCGTTTTTGAGAAAGTGTAATCATTTTAGCCGATATTTCTACATAAACAATCTTTAAGCCGCTTGAATATATTTTGGCAATTTCTTCTAAAATCCACCCTGTGCCACCACCTACAATTAAAACTGAACTATCTTTTGGGATATGTTGAAGCTGATTAACCTGCGCATTTACCTGCGATTTAAAAAATACCAATCGACTTAAGGTATCGTAATGGTTGGCTATTTTATCGTAGTTGTTGTCCATAGTATCAAGTTGTAAGTAGCAAGTATCAAGATAAATCTCTCAAATATAATATTGGCTTTGGTCTTTCTGCTTAATGAACAAAATGCATCCCTATTATCCCACATAATGCCTTAAACAAAATCAACCCATCAATTACCATCAGATAATAGAGGATATTTTTTCTCCTGTGCATAGAATAGGCCAAGTAAATGGTTAATATAAACGGCAGAACATTAAATAAAACCTGTGGTATTCCGAATCCTTTGTAACTGGCAAATATGCCTAGCGAGATTAAACCGATAATTAAAAGCGGAATCAAAATATTGAAAATTGTCCTCCGTAAACCATAACGCACCACAAAAGTGCGCAGGTGTTTATTCGCATCTGTAGGGTAATCTTTAATATCAAAAATAATGGCGTTTACGGTGCAAAACATCCAGTTTTTAACAAATAACCAGGTCCACAATACCGAATCGTGATAGCCCACTCCTGTTTCAATTTTAAGCATAATTAAGGGCAAAACATTGGCACAACAGGCCCAAACAAAGCCGATAACAAAAGCTTTAAACCACCCGGTATTGCGGAGATTGAAATTAATGAAGGATTTGGGGAGCAAGCCATAGTATAAACCGCCTGCGATAATAATAATGACTATGGCTAGCCAATAACTGAGCGAAAGTGCCAGGATATGCTGAAAGTTTTGATATAGAAGATTAATGGCCAACAACATGCAACTGACAAAGAGTACAGCCTGACTCCAATTGATGAATTTTTTATGCTTGAAATACCACTGATTACGCGGATTGGTACTAGATGGTGCAGTAGAAACTTTATTGTAGGCATAGGTATAATAAATGGTTGGCGCCAGAAACAACAACAGGTAATAATTGAGGGAGTTAAAAGGCAACCTTAATTGCAGGGTAGCTTCGAGGGTAAGGGCCACGGCCAAAATTCCTACAAAGTAGTTTCCAAAGAAAATAAACCTGATTATTTTACCGAGCATTTACCGCTGTTTTTCGTCAGGCAATTTCGGATATATAATTGAATAAGGTAAATAAATACGAAGATTAAAATAATTGCAAAGCTTATACAAGCTTAAAACCAAAAAGAAAACAATTTTAATAATCTATAACATTAGTTCTTAAATTTATAATTCAAAAAACGATAGCAATGGAAGATTCAAAAAACTCAGCGTCAACTAATGATACCACACCCAAGGTGACAGGGATTGGCGGCATTTTCTTTTTTTCGGATAATCCGAAGGAAACAAAAGATTGGTATGCTAAAAATTTAGGGGTCGAAATTAATGCATGGGGGGCTGTGAGTTTCGATTCCCGGAATATCAATAATCCCGACGAGGTGGAATCACTTCAATGGAGTCCATTTAAAAAAGGCGATGAATACTTTTCACCTTCAAAAAAGGAGTTTATGATTAATTACCGTGTTCAAAACCTTGAAGCGCTATTGGAAAAACTCAGAGAAAATGGTGTAACCATACTCGATGAAATTGCCACTTATGATTATGGAAAATTTATCCATATTATGGATGCAGAAGGCAATAAGATTGAGTTATGGGAGCCTAAATAATTTTTTTATCATTCTGAACATAGTGAAGAATCTTCAAAAATCGATCCTTAATTAAGGCAGTGATTGATTAGGGATGATGTTTTATGGATGGGGATTCTTCACTGCGTTCAGAATGACAGCACAAAAAAAGCCTCTCAATAAATTGAAAGGCTTTAAATGGTGGGAAATGAGGGGTTCGAACCCCCGACCCCCTCGGTGTAAACGAGGTGCTCTGAACCAGCTGAGCTAATTTCCCTTTTCAGGTGTATTTCAAAGTTTGATAAAAAAGCCTTCCAGTATACTGAAAGGCTTTAGTGGGAAATGAGGGGTTCGAACCCCCGACCCCCTCGGTGTAAACGAGGTGCTCTGAACCAGCTGAGCTAATTTCCCTTTTATAATTTGTCAAACTTTAATGCCCCATCCTCCGTTTGGGAATGCAAATATAGCGCTATAAAACTGTTCTGCAAATCTTTTTTTCTTTTTTTTCAACTTAATAAAGTTTCCAGGATTTTATGCGATTGTACCACCCCAAAAGAGGCTGTATGTAAGGTATAGAAAACCAATATCTTATCTAACAAAAAGCGTCGTTGGGTATTGCTTAACTTGATTTCGGAAATTTTTTCGAGTGGTGAATCAAACAATGAAATAAAACCTATCGCATCATCTAATTGAAGGTAATTGGAGTGAATCGGCAACCGCGAAGTAAATTCTCCTTCCTGCAGATCAAAGTAAATCTGATCGTTCCTTCTTTTTCCGTTAGGAGAAAAGCCTAAAAACCTTGTAAGCTTTAATAAAAAGGATAAATGAAAATTTGGGTTTATCTCTTCTACTTCATCAAACCAGGCGATTGAATTGAAAATGTAATCGAATAAACTTTCATCAGCCGATTGCTGCCGGATACTTTTATACAGCACCTCATTTAAAAAAATAATTATGCTGGTTTTAATCATATCGTAAGGAATACTTTTAAAAACCGGTGTTTGCCGAACTTCCGATATGCGTTGAATATTGGTATTTGTTTTATGATAAACTACCATATCCAACAAATGTAGCGACTGCAACATGTTCATTTTAATCTTGGCCTTTGGTTTTTTAACCCCATTGATAAGGTAAGATTGCATACCAAATTTATCGGTAAGCACCTGTACAACCACACTGCTTTCGCTATAGTTTGTAGTCTTTAAAACAATACCCCTAACTTTGTGCAACATCCGATTAAAACAATTTTTTCAAAAGTATGTTATTTGTGCAAATTTAATTGTGCGAAAAGTAATCAGGTTTTACAAATAAGATTAGTTTTGCCTTTAATATTATTAAAACTAAGCTGCACATGTGGGTTAAGCTATCGAGATTTATTCTTCAGAATCGTATCGCAATCATCGTATTTTTCGTGTTAGGAACAATTTTCATGGCTTATCAGGCCAAAAATGTAAAACTCTCCTACACTGGAAGTAAAATTCTGCCCGTTACCGATAGCGCATTTGTAAAATACAACGCTTTTAAAAAGACTTTTGGTGAAGATGGAAGTGTAATGGTGGTGGGGATACAATCGCCTGATATTTTTAAAAAAGAAGTTTACAACCAATGGGTACAGCTTTCGAATGACATCCAGAAATTAAAAGGCATCAAACAGGTTTTATCTTCAGGACGTATTTTTCAATTGGAAAAAGATACTGTAAACCAAAAATTTGTTTTGAAGCCACTCCCTGGTGGTTTGGTTAAAACTGACTCCGAAATGGATTCGATCAAGAATACCATTTATAGCAACCCGTTTTTCGAAGGGCTGGTTTACAACCGTCAGAATGCTACTTTAATGGCCATTACTTTCGATACCAAAATCTTAAATACTGCCGAACGAAATCCCATTTTAAAGGAAATTGAAGCCAAAGCAAAGGCTTTCCAGGCTTCTACCAAAATTCAGGTGCACATTTCCGGCTTACCCTATATCCGCACCGCGGTAAGTAAACTAGTCAGTAACGAATTCGTATTGTTCCTGGGCTTATCGATACTGGTTTCAGCCTTAATTTTATTGTTTTTCTTTAAAAAATTCTATGCCGTATTCTTCCCTATTTTAGTGGTAGTAATGGGTGTAATCTGGAGTATCGGTACTTTGGTATTGTTCGGCTTTGAACTGACTATTTTAACAGGATTGATTCCACCACTGATCGTAATTATCGGCATTCCAAACAGTATTTTATTGCTGAACAAATACCAGAATGAACTGCGCAAACATGGTGACAAACAGAAAGCGCTAAGCATTACTATTGAGCGGATTGCAATTACCACTCTAATTGCAAACATTACTGCAGCCATTGGTTTTGGGGTACTTTATTTTACCGGAAGTGAACTACTGATGCAGTTTGGTAGTGTGGCCTCTATCAATGTAATGGTTACCTGGTTAATGTGTTTATGTTTAATCCCGATTATCTTCAGTTATTTGCCTGCGCCAAAACTCAAAGCACAAAACCATGTTGAAGAAGGATTTTTGCATAAACTACTGGTTAAAACTGATACACTTGTTCAAAATAAAAGTAGAATAATTTATATTGGAACGATTATCATATCTATTATTGCTTTCATAGGAGTAATGAAAATCAACGTTAACGGATATGTGGTTGATGATCTTCCGAAAAACTCTGAAATTTTAACCGATCTTAAATTTTTTGAAAAAAATTTTGAAGGCATTTTACCTTTAGAAGTAAGTGTGGATACGAAGAAAAAGAACGGCGTTTTCAATTTAATCAACCTGAAAAGAATGGAAAAACTGGAGAAAATGATTTCTGCTTATCCGGAGTTTTCACGTTCTATTTCGGTAAATATGGGCTTGAAATATGCTACTCAGGCTTTTTACAATAACGATTCAACCTTTTTCCGCTTACCGGATAACTTAGAAAAGAATTTTATTTTAGCGTACATCGCCAACGGCGGAAAAGGAAATGCAAGTCTGTTGACGAACTTTATAAGCAAAGGGAATCAGAGTACGAGGATCAGCTTCCAGATGGCTGATGTGGGTTCGAAACGTTTGGATGCGATTATGGCGGAGCTAAAACCTCGTATTGATAGCATTTTGCCCCCATCAAAATTTGATGTAGAATTGACAGGATCGAGTATAATCTTTTCCAAAGGAACAGATTATATGTTAAGGCATTTGGTGGAGAGTATTGCACTTGCCATCGTATTAATATCACTTTTAAGGTTAGCACAGTTTAAGAGTTTGGGCATTATGTTTATTTCACTATTACCAAACATTGTTCCTTTAATTATTACGGCAGGAATTATGGGTTATTTTGGAATTTCGTTAAAACCCTCTACCATTTTAATTTTCACCATTGCTTTTGGCCTGGCATCCGATCAGACGATTTATTTCCTTACACGTTATCAGCAGGAATTAAACCTGACAAATTTCAGTGTGCCAAAAGTAATTACGGATACCATTACCGAAACCGGTGTAAGTATGACGCACATTGCCCTGATCTTATTCTTTGGCTTCGGAATTTTCACGGCTTCTACCTTTGGAGGTACAGTAGTACTAGGTTTACTTTTATCGATAACTTTATTGGTAGCCTTAATTTTCAATTTAACTTTATTACCTGCACTGGTTTTGTGGTTGGATAAAAAGAAAGTTAGAAAAGTGGTTTCTGATGAAGAATCGGCAAAGAATGTTGGGGAGTTTGACCATTAAGCAGTTTGGAGTTTTCAGTTAGCTGTTTGGAGTTCAGGGTGCGTAACCTGACACACAATAAATATCATTCATTTGCCTTGGATTTAAACCCAAGGCAATTTTTATAAAATCACCAACGCCACATTCCAACCTATCCAGCCGGTATATCTCGAATCTTTAAAAGTAAAATCCCGATGTTTTTCCTGTAACAGGCCATATTCACCAATTTTAGTGTTTTGTTTAGTGTAATACACATTAACTGATGGGCCGCCATTTATCGCCAGCCATTTATTTAACCTGATATTTATCGGCAACTCAAATTTGTTTAGCAGATTGAGGTAATCCCAACTGCCCTGATATACATATTGACTACTTAATTCGGGATTTAAAGAAATACTTTTAAATAAACTCATTTCCTTTCCAAAACCTAAGCCGCCGGTATATATTTTTTCAGCTGTTTTTTTGTTTGTGCCAAACATTAACATATTGTATAAACGTTTGCTACCACCTTTATAAGCCACGTTATATGTAGCGCTTTCATTGGTACTAAAGCTAAATTTATGATAACCTTTTAGTGCAACATTGATTAGCCCAATTGAATAGCCATCATTTTTATTTGAAAGATTTAAAACACCCAATTGGACTCCTTTTAATTTTTCGGCATAATTAATTGCGCCAATTTGCAATCCACTAGCCGTTTGTCCGGTAAAATTTGTAAGCACGGCCAGGTTTATCCCACTACTTTCTTTATCGATGTTGGCAATACCACCAATCTGTATTCCACTTGTTCTACCGCTTACAACATTACCTCCAACTCCAATCTGAACACCCTTTGTATCTTTGCTAACCAAGTTTATGGCCCCAGTTTGAAAGCCTTTTAAGGTTCCGCCTATGGCGTTAAGTCCTAAGGAAAGTTGTATGCCTTTTACATCCTCATTAACACGGTTATAAATTCCACCCAACTGAAAACCTTCGAAACTCTTGCCTACCCGATTATAAGCCAATGCGATCTGAGCCGCCCTAACATCGCCGATAACATAATTAAAAAACCCTCCAACCTGCATACCACTAACATTTCCTCCTACTAAATTGAATCCTCCTGCAAACTGAAAATACTGAACGTCACTTTTATCGATGTTGAAGCCAAGACCAATTTCTGCGCCATCTACGCCAGCACTATAAGCACCGATTACATTAAGCGAAAATTTGTTCACCACCTGTCCGCTTAGTGAACCATGAGAGTTTAGCTTTGGAATCAGTGAAAACTGGAAAGGCGCTTTAGAAATAAAACCACCTATATTAATCGACTGGATTTTTTGTTGTGCTGTAACCAAGGCATTGCCAAGCCAGGTATTTTCTACATTGTCCAAATTTTCACTGATAAATTGCTCGGTCGGGCTTTCCTTTTTATTGCTAATGTTTACCTCTGCCAAAAAATGGGTAATGGTTGATTTGTAGTTTTCTTTGCTTACGGTTAGTGATATGGGTTGCGTAATGTTTTTTAAACGCATCGAAAAATAACCGTTCCCATCAGATATTTCGGAAACCAGCAAGTTTTTTTCATAAATACTGGCATCCTGAATGGGTTTATTGGTCTGTTTATCTACCACTTGTCCGGAAATGGTGTAAAGTTCTGGATTACCAACCGATTCGTTGACCAGTAGAAGCAGTTCGAGCGGAGCATACCTGATGATCACAAAATTACCCGATTGGCGGTATTCAAACCGATGGCTCAATAATTTATCCAATGCTTCAGCAATATTCAGGTTATTTTCATGGATAGTTACCAAACTATCAACCGGCAATATATTGCTGTTATAAGAAAACCTGAAGCCTCCTTTCTCTTCAATGGTAGCCAAGACAGCACTTAATCTCTGCCGCTCTATATTGAGGGAAATATTTCTGGATAAAATAGATTGTGCTCTTACCAGGGAACAGAAAATGAGGAGAAAAATTGCGGTAATTTTGAGCTTACGCATAGGTATTATTTGAGTTTAATCACATTCTGCCCATAATCCACTTTTATCTTAAAAGTTTCGGTAATTACATTCAGGATTTCTTTAAGCGATTCATTTTTAAAAGTCGTACTGATCGGGAGTGTCTTTAAAGATGGATTCACGATTACAATATTGCTTTTAAATTTTTCGTTAAGTACCGTAACCAGTTCGGTAAGTGGTGTAGCATCGCAGATCAGTTCGTTGGTATAATAGTAATTGTACAATTTTCCCTGATTTTCACTTTTGGTTAAATGTACCTGATTTTGGCTAACTTCTACCTTTTCGCCAGCAGTTAAACGAACACTGTCTTTCTGGTTATTCACCTTAACAATACCGCTTTCTACAATTACTATGGTTCCTTTTTTATCTCCTCTTACATTAAACGCCGTACCCACAACAGTTACCTGAACATCGTTAATGCTAATGATAAAAGGTTTCGATTTATCGGCACTCACTTTAAAAAATGCTTCTCCTTTTAATTTTACAGCACGGGTTTTATTAAAAAAACCACCGACAAAGGATATGGAAGACTGTTTGTTCAATATGGCAGTAGAACCATCGGGCAAAACCTGGGTTACTGTATTTCCGCCGCTGTTTACACTTAATTTATTGCCGACTAAATTGTTGTAACAAAATAAACCTGCACTAAAAATGATGGCAATTACCGCTGCCCAACGTAAAACGAATTTATAATTAATTGATTTTTTCTCATGCTGCAACCGGATGTTTAACCGATCCAAAGCCTGATGTTCGTCTATAGAATGGTCGATCTGAAGTTTGCTATTATCCAATATCTTCCTAAAATCTTCTAACCGCTTATGGTGATCCGGATTGGATGAGGCCCAGGCTTCAACCTCCTCGCTTTCGGGCATAGTAGCCTCTCCAAGCAGGTATTTTGCCAGCAAATCATCATTAATATTTGTATAGTTTTTATCCATAAGCTTATTTTAATAATATAAAAATGAGGATCAGGAAATCGACCACCTTCAGGCGTAAAATTTTTAAAGCTTTCCCCATCTGGTTTTCTACCGTTTTGATCGAAATATTTAGCGCATCGGCAATTTCCTGATATTTCATCTGGTCGAATCTGCTCAACTGGAATACGTTCCGGCACTTTTCGGGCAGTTCGCTTATCGCCAAATGGATATTTTTTTCCAGTTCTGTTGCCACAATCTCTGTATTTAAGTTTCCGGTATCATTTTTCACCGTATCGGCATAATGGATGTTAAAATTTGACCTCACTTTTTGATGTTTGAGGTAATTTAAACTTTCGTTATGTACCGATCGATAGAGAAAAGATTTAAAAAAACCATCTTCTTTAAGCTGATCACGTTTTGTCCAGATGCGTACAAAAACATTTTGAACAATTTCTTCAGCATCATCTTTTTCTCTGATTATAGTAAAAGCATAGGCATGCAGACTTTTGAAATGTTTTAAAAACACTTCGTCGAAAGCCTGTTTATTACCGCTTTTAATTAATCCGATAAGATGGGTCTCATTACTTTCCAATCCTGTTTACAATATTTTTATAAAGGTAAATTAGTTTTTTTAGCCACGGATGAACATGGGTTGCAATAACTCAATTATAATCCAGCTAAGTCTTCAACTACGCTCAGACTGACCAACGCTTTACTTAAAAAAGCACTTTTAAACAAAAATGCACCTGTGTTCATCCTTTTTATTTGTGGTTATGTCTATGTTGCTAAAATCGATTTCAATTTACGTCTGATAATTATTTCTTTTAAAAAGCCTGGTATAATTTTATCCAACAATACCAAAATGCGGTTGGCGAAACCCGGTATAATTTCCTTTTTCCCTTTTAGCATACCATCCATTGCTGTTTTGGCTACATAATCAGCTTCTAAAATAGTTGCTTTAGCAAAACCTCTCAGTTCATTGTTCATCACCAATAATTCGGGTTTGGTATTTATTCCCCCAGGACTAAGCAAACTGATGTGTACATTGGTACCAGTCATTTCGAGCTGCAAACAACGGGTAAAATAACCGATAAACGACTTAGTTGCACCATAAACCTGTTTTTTAGGAACGATGAAATTTGCACCTAAACTACCCACGTTTAAAATATAACTCGCCGCATTTTTATCAATATGGTTTAAAAATAAACGGGTAAGCAAAACGGTATTGGTAATGTTAAGATCAATCTGTGTTCTGTAAAAATCGACATTTTTATCTTCAAACCAACTCCAGTTTCCTAAACCAGCATTATTGATCAAAACGTTGACCTCAATTTTGCGTTCCTTTAGTTTATCAAATATTTCGATTGCGGCATTGTTTTTGGTCAAATCGAGCTCAATGCACAAAACTTTGCTGTTAAAATTTACACGGAGATAATTTGCCAAGTGCTCTAAGCTACTGTTGGGTAGCGAAACCAATACCAGCCCGAGGCCGCGTTTGGCCGATTCGATAGCGAAAGATTTGCCCAAACCCTCACTTGCCCCCGTAATTAATGCTGTTAACTGTTTCATTTTATAATGTTTATATCGTCCTTGTTTTTGATAAGGACGGTTGAGAGTTACATTTGTAATGTGGATTATAGAATTATCAAAAGTCGATACAATCGACATTCTCCCGCACCCTCGTTGCAAACGAGGACAATAATCTTAATCTAATTATGTTTAAAGTGATTAATGGTTTTTCCCAAACCCACCGCAAAAGGCGTAATTCTGTAATTTAGTTCGGCAATGGCTTTATTGCTCGAATATTGTTGATTACATTTCAACCTATCAGCAAACTCTGGCAGAAAAAATGGGGTAAGATTAAAGAGTTTCGATTTTAAAAACTCCAGCAAACTGTAAGCTTTAATAATGCCCACCGGGATTTTATATAAAATCCGCTGTTTATCTGTTAGCTGCTTTAAAGTATTGAAAAAGCCATTAAATGAGATATCAGTTCCACCTAAAATATACCGTTCGCCGTTTCTTCCATTTTGCATGGCGGCGATATGCCCATCTACCACATCATCAACAAAAGCATAATTGGCTATTGCTTTTCCATCACCGGGAATAAAATGCCAGGTACCGTTAATGTAACCGGTAACCATTTTACTCACAGTATTGCTATCGGTAATTGGTCCATCACCGTATACCCTCGATGGATTTACAATCACAACTTCCAGTCCCTTTTTCACAAATTCTTTTACCTCCAGCTCAGCCAGGTATTTTGTGCGTTCGTAACTGATCGGGAAACCAACCGTCCGGGGGTCGTTCTCCGAAACCGGTAAATTTAAAGTTGGTCCCCATACCCCACAGGTTGAAGTATGCACCACCCTTTCAACTCCCAGTTTTAAAGCACAATTGAGTACATTTCTGGTTCCGATTACATTTACATCGTAAAAATCCTGCTCATTTTTACACCACATTTTAGCCATGGCAGCGGTATGGTAAACCTGGTAACAATCTTCCATTGCATATTCTAAACTTACAGGGTCCAAAACATCACCTTTTACAAACCGGATGTTTCTATGCTGAATCAAAAATGGATGCTTTATATTTCGGCAAAGTGCAATTACCTCATACCCCATTTCTGCCAGTGCAAAACTTAATTTCCGACCGATAAAGCCCGACGCTCCGGTAACCAAAACCTTTAGGTACTTATTTGCTACAACTTCCATATTAAACCCTTTCCATCCTGATGGTGTACAATGAATGATTTACGACAACCAATTTACAGATCCCATTTTCGAAATGGTAATCGTTATAATTTCCGTCCGGAAGTTTAATACGGTACTGATGTGCGCCATTTTTTTGAATGGGAATAAAACACTGAAAGTTATCGGAATAAATTTCCGGGATATCTACAGGCTCTTTCGCATATAAAAGCATCATGTTATAACTGATCGGCTGGTTGAGCGTACTGATTTTATTTCCGGTTTTAATTTGATAGGCATTATTGATCAAGTTTGTTTTCTTAATCTCTTTAGCGCTGCCATTTACAACCCTGTTTACGTTTGAAGTAAGCAGTTTGCCATTTTTGAAATGTGCTACATCTTCCGTTTCAACATCTATTTTAAAAACGAAACGGGTTTGCACTTTCGACGTTATTTTCAGATAAACATTATCGCCATCATCTTTCTGCTGAAAATACAGCTGACCGATTACTTCGCCGTTGCGCTTGATGTTAAATTTACTTTGCTGTGCAAAAGCCGATGACAATGAACAGATAAGAAAGAGCACCGAAGCAACACTTTTTGGGTTAATCGGGTTCTTATAGGAGACGGTTTTGTAGGTTTTTGGAGCAAGATATTTCTTACAGAGCCAAATAATTAATGCAGGAATCATGATATCTCTATTTGTTAATTTAGAGCTATTACAACTCAAAAGAGATTTACCCCTACGCAGATTTTTATTTTTTTTGAAAATATTTAATGACTTTGGATAGAAGTCCCTTATTTCTTACGCAGACCCAAGTTACCTAAACCTGATGGCAGCGACAGCCCCGAAGCATGAGGGCTACAGCGTACAGCAGGACGAACATTAAAATGATTACAGACCTTGCTTTCCAAAAACCTTTTTCAAACCATATAATACATTTAAAAAAAATGTAAGCTGAAAGAAGAGACCCTGGTCATTTAAGAAGATTATTCAGTCGCAGGCTTTTTATCCTCTTCATCTACCGGAACCTCAACCGTTGGATCGGTAATGATTTCGGCATTGCCATCGTGATCTTTTTTAGCGAATAAAATTGGATATAACAACCACAACGCACCAATGATGATGAGTACGCCTGCCAACATTTGGAAATAGATACTTCCTTTTACTTCGTAAGCATCTAAAATTTTATAGGCGATAAAAGAAAGTAGGCCAGCCACGAGTACGAAAACGGCTTTTTGCAATTTTAACAGCTTGATCATTGGTTCTTTCTTTTTAGTGTTACAATATGAATTAAAACAACGATGAGCCCAATTAGTTCGAGCAGGCCGCAGAAATAAAATGTATAAAGCACAAAATCACGGTTAGATGGATTGATAACCGCAACAATTGGCAAGGCAATTACAGCTATAATCATCAGTGTAAGCCCGATATTAATTAATTTCACGTTAAAAGTATTTACATCAAAACTACCGAAATTCAGTCAATTCTCTTAACTTTGCAACCTTAATTTTTTGAGGTACTTGATTGATGTATAGCGAATTTAAACAACTGGAGCTTGCCAAAATAGGGCAAGAAATATTAGATTTTTGGAAAAAAGAAAACATCTTTGAAAAAAGCATTTCTTCACGTCCTAAATCTAATCCGTTTACTTTTTACGAAGGCCCACCGTCTGCCAATGGCATGCCGGGGATTCACCATGTAATGGCGCGTGCAATTAAAGATATTTTTTGCCGCTATAAAACAATTAAGGGTTATCAGGTTAAAAGAAAAGCTGGTTGGGATACGCATGGCCTACCTGTTGAGCTTGGAACCGAAAAGGAACTAGGAATTACTAAAGAAGATATTGGTAAGACTATTTCTATTGAAGATTATAACGAAGCTTGTAAAAAAACAGTAATGCGCTACACTGATGTGTGGAACGACTTGACTGAAAAAATGGGCTATTGGGTAGATATGGATGATCCATACATTACCTATAAGTCGAAATACATGGAATCGGTGTGGTGGCTTTTAAAGCAGATTTATGATAAAGGTTTAATCTACAAAGGTTATACTATCCAACCCTATTCTCCAAAAGCCGGGACAGGATTGAGTTCACATGAGGTAAATCAGCCTGGTGCTTACCGGGATGTTACAGACACTACAATTGTTGCTCAATTTAAGGCTATAGCTGATACACTACCAACTTTTTTACAAGGTTTTGGAGATATTTACCTGATGGCATGGACAACTACTCCTTGGACTTTACCATCAAACACCGCTTTAACGGTTGGACCAAAAATCGACTATGTTTTAGTCAAAACGTTTAACCAATATACATTCTTGCCAACAAATGTAATTTTGGCAAAAAACCTGGTTGGCAAGCAGTTTAGTAAAACTTTCTTCGAAAGCAATGAAGTTGAAGATTTTACAAATTTTAAAGCTGGCGACAAAAAAATTCCTTATCAGATACTTGCCGAATGCAAAGGAAGTGAGTTGGTTGGAATTAGATATGAACAACTATTAACTTATGCATTGCCATATCAAAATGCTGAAAATGCATTTAGAGTAATTTCCGGAGATTTCGTAACTACTGAAGATGGTACCGGTATTGTTCATACTGCCCCTACTTTTGGTGCAGATGATGCTAAAGTAGCTAAAGAGGCCATTCCGGAAGTACCGCCAATGTTGGTATTAGATGAGAATGATACCCCCGTTCCATTAGTAGATTTACAGGGTAAATTCACTAAACATGTTGGTCCTTTTGCAGGCAAATATGTGAAGAACGAATATTACAATGCTGGCGAAGCACCTGAAAAATCGGTTGATGTAGAAATTGCTATCTTATTAAAAGAAGAGAACAAAGCTTTTAAAGTAGAAAAATATGTTCACAGTTACCCACACAGCTGGAGAACTGATGAGCCACTTTTATATTATCCTTTAGATTCGTGGTTTATTAAAGTTACGGATGTTAAAGACA
>Ga0065714_10064772_pt1 | contig 19335 bp, 39 predicted proteins | sample MisRhiReplicate2_FD_59101 | JGI IMG/M metagenome (GOLD analysis project Ga0065714, IMG submission 59101) | Miscanthus rhizosphere microbial communities from Kellogg Biological Station, MSU, sample Rhizosphere Soil Replicate 2: eDNA_1 v2... | ecosystem: Host-associated > Plants > Roots >...
CGTTCATGATTGCGGCCTTGATAGGCTCCGGAATAGATGCCCACAGTTGCGCTAGTACGTTTGGGTCGCCAGTTGGATCGCTCATGGGCTTCTTCATTGTGGATGTGGTCTGATTTAAGGAATGTACCTAATTGGAGCAATGATATCAGTTTCAGTTCGGTGGCTTTGTGATATCACTTTTTCAGTTGTTCGGAATTACCGAACTACTGGCAATAAAAAGCCCAGCTTCTTTAAGTCTGGGCTAGTGCTGCTTCGACCGGGAACTCCCAATCCGTATTTCAGTGCTTCAAGAGCTACATCCGGAAGCTAACAGGATTTCAGGTCCTGCGCTGGCATTGTCGCCGGATGTAGAAATGATAACACAGGCATAAAACTGCACATATTCTGCCTGTTTTGCGTAAAAACTGCCATTTAATAGGCAAAAAGAAGCCCGTCGGACGGTTCACGATGGGCTCAAGGTGCAGCGGGCGACGGAGGGGGATATCGCTTGCGGCTAGTATGCCATAGGTCTGTACATAGGTGCGCATTTAATTCGCAATTCAAGCTCATGCTCGCGGTCAGCATTCGAATGAATGAACTGCCTCAGTTTCTCGCAAGCCTCATCATCCATCTTTAGCCCAGCACGAAACCGCTCATACCGCGCATACCCAAGCTCGCACATAGTCATCATCGCCATAGTGTTGATTTGGTCTAGGTCGTTGATTGTGGTCATTTTGGAATCTCCGGCAACATTTCGATCGCATAAACAATGCTTTCCTGCTTCCACCTTCGATAACATTTTCCCATTTCGCTATGAGGATCCATCCCAAATGGCACGCTCATAGGGCTTTGCAACTCAGACAAGGCGCTCTCAAGCAGTTCTTTATACTCTTTCAATCCGTATTCACTCACTTCTTAGCCCTCCACCAATACCAAGCATCCATTGTGTATCTGTAGGGCCAGCATACGGACCAGACTGCCCATGCGACGATCCACGGCCAGATAGCCCTATCAGTTTCAATCTCGTGAACCTTATGATGCCAAATCAACGGCCAGTACGAGAAGAACCCGACTGCCAGGTATATTACGATTAGGGTTGTCATTGCTCACCTCCAGAATCGGCGGTGCTTGCGAGTGCAGCGCCTATCTTTTTAATCCTGTCTGAGACCTCATTTTTGAAGCTGTCACACCAATTAGTAGGTGCCATTGCCGTGTGCATGCTGATAGTTGAAAGCAGCTCCTTTGCCACATGCAGTAAGGAAGTCAACTCTTGATTTTTCAATTGAAGATCAATGTTGTGGTGCGTCACCGTATCAAGATCATCCACTGTTTCGGCCAACTCAGTCTCGATGGCGTCGTAATGCAGTTTCTCAACTACATCTGCACGACGGCTGTATTCGCCATCAGGCACGGATACCCGAAAGATTTCAAATGGTGGCTTGCTCATGCTCTAACTCCTAAGCTACGTTCCACGGCCATACTCTGCAACCACTCCAACTCATACCCCTCAATCAGCGTCGTATGCTTGAGGATCTTCTGCGTTGAAGTGAGAGCCGTATTACTACCGATTAGCTGATACTCGCCGGATTCGTAGACTATGAATTGGCCGGGGATTAGGCGGGGTGGAGATCCCATGGTCCAGCGGGGGATAACGTTGATCATTTCAAAAACTCCAAAGCGAAACCCCATGTAGCAGCAGCAATGCAGATAGCGCCGATTGTTTTGTTGCCAACATTGTAGTTGATCAATCCTGCAAATACGCATACTGCGCTCATTGTTACCTCAGCCATACCCACCTCCACTCGTTAATTTCAGCAAGATTAGACCTGCATTTTCAGCAGGTCAATCTATTTATTCAGGTTCTCTTGAATTCATCAGGATACTCAGAAGCCAAGCCCTCCCCGCATACCTTTACCTTCGCCGGCTTGTAGAATTCAACGTCTCCAGATGCATTTGACCGCCTGTAAACACCGCTTGCCATTATTACCTGGGCATGCTCAAGAGCGCTTGACATTTGAGAAACCGAATACTCGAAGTACCCGTGCTCTACGTAGACCTTTACTTTGTACATTCTCAACTCCTAAAAAAACTGCCGTTTACACAATGCAAAAGCGCCCTTTTCCCGTTCGCGTACACAATGCAATGCGTATGGTGCCAGGATGACGGTGAATCCTCGTTGTAGCCTAATTTGAGCTTGCTGGTTGTGCCGACGCAGTAGGCCCCATCGATAATCGCTGGCGAGTGACTGTGTCCCGTCACCGTTCGTGCGCCTATGTTTGCAAATGACTTTGTGCTTCCTCTCGCTCCGTTTGCTGCTCTGTGCCCATGAAAACCCAGCTCGATACCGTGACGTGCATAAGATTCGCCAGGTCGCAGCCAGTGGATCGCATCAGGCTTAGCCGCCAGCTTGTCTACCCAGTACTTGAACGGATCAAGATACGAGCCTTCATGAATCGAGCGCAGCATTGCCGCCTTTGTCTCGTGATACACGAGCGCGTTTTCAAGGTCTAGCGCGTTCTCAAACTTAGACAGGTACTGAGTGAAGTGCTCGTTGTGGTTCGAGCCGACCATGACAATCTCGGGTGCCCACATTGAGATGCGATCAAGGATCTTGGCTGTAACCTTCAGTTCAGACAGAATGCTGTTCTGCTTGGTGACGTGGAGCTTGAACTTCTCGAAGTATCCGGCGTGATGCGAAGCTGACGAGAAGTCTAGAGCATCATGCAGGCATACAGACTTCGGACTCAGAGCCACTGCAAGCCTCTCTGTTGCGTCCAGCGCCTTGCTGTCTACCTGTCTAGCGTGAAGGTCGCCAAGGATCAGTACAGACGCATCAGGAGCGGCCTCTACACCATGCCGCGAGTACTTGGTGGTCAAGTCAATGAATGAGCCGTCCCGTTCTCCCAATACGTGGCGCAGGTGCGTGCCTTTTCGGTCAACCTCGACAATCACGGCGCCAAGAGTGTGATGAAATTCTCCTTTCTTGCCAGCGTTAGTGTCTGAGTACTGCGGAACAGTGCATGCGCCGGTAGTCATAACCAGCTTGGCGTCATCACCAACCATAGTCGGCACCGATTGAAGCGCGACCTTAGTGTGGGCCATGATCGCAGAGTCTGTGCCTGATACCGTCAGCCAGCCTTGCAGCGGGTTGATAGCAGTAGGCTGAACCTTGATGTCAGCGAGCAGAACAACGTCACGGCATAACTTGGTGCGCTGATTGACGATATGTGGAGTTAGTCGAGCATCCCACCAATCGTCCGGAGTTTCTTCCTTGCGCGTAGGGTTGCGATAGCGCATTGGCAGAACGATCAGTTTGGCGTTGTTGGCATCGCAGTAGTTGTGCAGAGACGCAAGGAACCCGTTGTGCGCCTTTGTTGCGTTGACTGCCGATGTAATGACGAACGTATCGTACTGCCCGTCATCGTTAGCGCTCTCCTGAAATGCTTCCGGCTTCAACCGAGCTTTCCATCTCCGAACCGTCCGCTCGTTAATCCCCAAATGATCAGCCGCCTGCTGATTCGTGTAACCCTGGCTCATGCACCACTGAAGCTCTTGCATACCCTTCCCTCGAAACTTTGTGAAAATCCATTATGCAATAAAAAGGCCCTGTTTCGGGCCTTGATTGAATTTTTATCGCTGCTCGTTGTATTCGGTCATTTGGCTGTGCTCGTTGGGCGGGATAGTAGCGTGTGCATCCAGTGATGGTTAGGGATTTCAGATTCGAGCGCCGTTTCGCACTCCGCCCAACCATCACCAAGAATCCACTCTTGACACTCTGTATGCACGGATGGCTCAACGTCGAACCAGCACCAATCCCCGCACTCATCTTGAGCGGTGAACAGTGCCCAGTCTGGCGCCTTCTTCCAGTCAGGAGTTTCCAGCGTTGGAATATCGGAAATAATATGTGAAGCCTTTTCTGCTTCTTGCGCCTCCAACTGCCCACACTGCTCACTAGCTGCCTCTGCGTACAGAGACGCATAAGCAACGAAGTCAAGCGCGGAGTCATGATGGTATTGCTCAGGGTTTTGCGACTGCCTGACAAGCTTCAGGAGGCCTAGGAACATCCATCCATCGCTCTCTTCCAGCATGCTTCCAGTGATGCAGTTGAAAGCGCTCACAGTTGCAGCCATAGACCGCTCACCACTCGGCTTGTCGTACTGCTTGCCACGCTCAGCCTGAACGTCGATTGCTGCCTGTAGGAATTCGGTTGATTTCATTCTTCTGTCTCCATGTCGTCGAGGCTGATGCCGCATTCTTCTTCTGCCAATCGGAGTAGCGCTCGCTCTTCACGAACGCCAAACACTCCGCGCTCAAGCCTGTTCTGGCTTACCCCGCTGCGGCTGGCGATGAGTGCCAGCGACCAGCCGCGCAGTTGCATTTCCTTGATTAGCTCTTGCATGCATGCCTTCCTTATGCCCACAAACCTTGGGCCACTAAATTCTCATGAACCTCAGCCAGATCGACCGAGAATTCGAGTTTAGTACAGAAATTGGCACACGCATTCCAGTATTCGTGGCGCGCATTGGTCAGCGCTTCTTTTGCGATGTGGGTAGCGGTTGGGTGCTCGATGTCTGCCGATACGAAAGCCATGTGCGCGGCTTCGAGTGCGATGCGTGCTTGGGTGACTGTGATGCTCATGGTCTTTGCTCCAGATCTGTGCGGCGAACGTCTCGCCCTAGGCCGTACCATGACGAACCGAAATGGTTATACGCAGCGCATTCGCAGCATGCCCATGATTCGCCATCCTTCTTGTACCACGATGAAAAGAATTGCTCTGTTTCTGGACCCCAGTGCGTTGCGTCTTTCGGGGCCTCACTCCAATCTGGCTTACTCATTGTTATCTCCCTATCTGCGCCCAAATAGCGCGTTCGATGTCACTTTGGAACTGGATCGAGATTAAGTCAAGCGATTCTTTTGAAATTGTTTCGCCTATTTCGTCGGTGCCAGATTCAAGAGTCCACTCAAGCTCGCTGAAGCCGTTTGCGTGCGATGTGGCTGGCTCTGTATGCGCGTAATGAATATCGGCCTCCAGACTCAACCCCAGGACTCTCAGCGTTGGCATTAAGGGTTCTCCGGAGAACTGATAGCGTGGTCAATGGCCTCATCCAACGACGGGAATTGCTCATTAAGCTCTGGACCAGGTTTGTACTCCCATGCGTGAACCATTGGCAAGCTGTAGCAATCCTCATAATCGGATAGATTCGACTCCTTCTTGATCCACCGATACCGCTCAGCATCCTTGCGCAGAGATTCGTTTTCTGCCTTGAGTTGTTCAAAGCGGATACGGATAGCGTCTGCTCTGTGCTTGCCTAGTTCTCCAGACTCAACCGAATCCTGTACCCATTCGGTCTTGTCACTCCACTCCATGTACGCCTGCTTGAACGACTCAAGCCGTTCAATGCCGACCAGTACCTCTCGCAGCTCAGCCTTGGCCATGCACGCCATGCCATCGCCTTCCGACATGAGCTTAAGTTCTTCTGGCTTCATACACCCCTCCAATAACTAATTTTCACCTTAACGGCAGGCATTGTGTATACGAGAATGAAGTAAGTCAAGGCGATCATAGGGCTGCTCCGATGTAAGAGGCAGTCATGACGATCGACATACGCACCAATTCGTTTGGGTCGTGGCGTTCGTAGCTGTGCGCGTGAATGAGGTTAGCCGAATTTGCAAAGCCTCTGTAGCTAGCGATTGAGCAATGGCCGAACTCTATTGTTATCTTCAGCGCCACCGCAAGACGGAAAGCATCGCCGTCATCCTTGATCGGCTCCCACCGCCGAAGAATAGCCCCATCCTTAGCCAGATAATGACAGCCATCCGAATCAGTCCACAGGTCACACTCAATCGCTCTGGCTGCGTTTTTTAGGGTTGTGGTAGTTACCATGGCGTCGATACCTGCTCAGGGTTGAATGGGCTGTGGATTGCGTGATCTTCTGCTGGCCCTAGCCACATAGTAGCCATTTCCACCTCAGTGATTCGACCATCAGTTTGATATGGTCCCATCTCGTAGGCGTTACAGTCCCAGCAGATAGCGCCAGTCACTTGGACCATGCCAACGCCAACATCAACGAACTCTGCGTCTGTCTCACCGTTACACCATCTGCACTCTGGCGACTTCATAGCACATCCATCCTTTTTAGGGTTGTGGTTGAGATGGTCATTGGCTGAAGTCTCGGCTTTGTTTGCAGTGGTCATAGGCGTTAGCAAGCGGGCAATCGTCGCAATAACCCATCATCTGAGTTTTTGCACAGCCGATATGCTCAATAAGGATTCGGCCAATCTCGATAGCCTCACCTCGCAACTTTAGCTCTTGCGCTTTAGGCATGCGAACCCTGAAGCTTTCCATTTCGATCTCATCAAGAATGTATTGCATAACCCCTCCAAAAATAATCCAAAAAGAAAGGCTCACATTAGGAGCCTTTTGGTTTTGCGTCAACCTATTTCTTGAATATCCATCGCCAAGGATCGCCGTACAGAATTGCGCCGAAGAATGGATAGGAAACGATTGCCATTGATGCAGCGAATACAACGAACTCCAGACTCATCATTTCAGTATTTCCCGCGCCAACCGCTGGATATCGGCCCACAATTGCGATGATGGAGAATCTTCGTACTTGGATAGCATCTTAGCCAGGCGAACACCGGCTGGCTTGTGGGTGTCTTCTTGAATGCGCCTGATGCATGGCTCTTGCATATGATCAATCACGTTCGCCAATTCCAGTTTTCCGGGTAGTGCGTTCATTCCTTTGCTCCTGTTATTTGTTTTGCGCGCTCCATGGTTTTCTTAGCGTAGCCCAGAGCGTCCGAATACAGCGTAGGTGAATAAGCGTCATCCGTATAGAAAATAAGATCGTCCATTGCCGAAACCATCTCATCCACCAACGACACATAAAAATCAGTCGTCTCCTGGCAGCGGGTGAAGGTGTCGAGGCGGGCGTCCCATTCATCTGCGACTCTATTTGCAGGCATACCCTTCTCGATTGGCATGTACTCGCCCCACTTCTCACTCCAAATGATGCAATCAGGCACCGGCCAAATCTCTTCAAACTTTGCGCGAATGTTCATATTGTTCGTTTCCATGTTCATTATGTTCGCTTATGTTCAAAAAGGCGACGAATTGGTCAATATTTGATCAGCGCATAGACCAAGTAACTTCATATTCGCCATCACCAACCCCTATAATGCAGACACCTATTGCGCCTTGCCTCTTAAGCTCAGCAGCTTTATCGCATGCCTGAGTGTATGTTGCATAGCTAGATCTGTAATTGTTCATACCTTTCTTCCAGTAGCCCGCTCAATCGCCCTATGCGCCATCTCAAACGCCTGCTTGATCGGTATTGCGTTGGGGCCGGAGTTTGTTATGGCTAGGAGGGCGGCTAGTAAACAAGGTGCTGAGGCGATTAGCGCCGCGTTAGCCTTCTGCATATTGATCTGATCCCAGTCCTGGTCTGAATCATCCGATTCTCCGCAAACGTATGTCATGACGTCGGCAATGTAGTCACCTTCAGGGCCTCTGATATCGATTGTGTGCCAGCTACTGTGATCAGCGATCCATGGGCCTTTAGTAAAATCGCTCATTTCTTATCCCTCAGTAAAAATCCACGAAACGTTCACCCTTCTTGCCAAGCTCGCTCGTCTTCTCAAACTCGCTCACCAGCGCCCCCACAATAGGCTTATGGTCGTCGAAGCCTGTAGCGAGTGGTAGGTCGCCGTGTTTTTCGTAGATGGCGATTAGGATGGGGAGTAGGTCGGTTAGGGTCATTTGACTGTAATTCCTTGGCGTTCGATTGCGCGCATTGCGGATGTATATGTGATGTATCCATTTTCATTTTATGCCGGTAACTCAACCATCGCTGATTCGCGTGATGACTGCCAGCCCCAGTAGGCGCCATTAACGCGAATAGACCGATACTTATCATCCGATCCGCGCTCGAACATCATCTCAATCGAGAAATCGCTATAGCCTTCCGACGATAGCTGCTTAGCCATCGCACCTTCAAATTCAATCCTAATATCCATCACACCCCTCCAAACTCTCAATTTAACTGTTCTCTGGAAAACACTTACCTGCGGTAGCCGGCGTCGTAGAGAGCGGCAATACCTTCAAGTACTGTAAACGGATCGGTACTCAGCGCAATAACACCCATCTCTCTGATGGCCTTCTCGCGTTCTTGTGCTGCGATCTGCTCTGGCGTTTGTATTGGACGGAAGAACGCCATATGACGGCAAGTTTGCGATGCCTCTTCGCCCCTCACTCGATACCAAGTGCAGTCGCCGTCACGCCCAAGAATTGTTACCGTTACCCAGCCATGAACATTTGGATGCCACTCGCAAACCGTACCAACTGGTGGATGACCTTCACCATCCCACGGCTTTACCTGTGAGATTTCGCTAACTTGCTCCAGATCAAGTGATGTGAACCAGCGGCCAGTATCAAGTCTGCAAGGCTCTGTGTTTAGTCGTACAGCAACAAAATGCGCTGAGATTCCATTGCCTTTGAGCGTGAAGCTTTCCCTGTCTGCGTATGCGTGATGCAGAATTGATCCAATTTCATTGTTTGACGTTGCAAGTTTCATTTCCTTCCCCTACCGAATGCTCTGAATGTGAAAACAATTTACGGTGCTGCTGGGTTTGCGTCAAGCTGATTTCGCCTTGATCAGTGCATTTAGTGCTGATCGGCTCTGTTCGTAAATCTCCGGCTTGGCGTGAAGCATGGATACGGCCCATTCTCTGGCGTGGGTGCCTCTACGCGCGCGCATGCCGAAGAGTATCTCCCTGGCGTAGTGGTATCCCTGCGTGTACCGCTCAAGGCATTCAGCGCGATGCTCCTCCATCGCCGCTCGCTCATCAGGGGGCAGGTCCGCAATATTGTGTGTCATTCCTATTCTCCTAATCAGTGCACCTTCGATAATAGCAGGCACCCTGTGTCTAGGCCACGGTTTATAAGGCTTACAGCGTTTTCAGTGTACCCAGTGTAACGGAATCCCTATATATACCCTTTTCTCCCTATTACCCCCTATTACCCCTTTTATACTACTTATATAGATATAAGTACACTAGGTACACTGAAAGGGCTAGAGGCCACGGATCACGTGTCTTTGAGACAGTGCACCTTGTTTTTTAAAGGTGCCCTTATAGCACACTGGTACACTGCCAGAGCTGGAGACGAAAAAAAGCCCGCGTCTGCGGGCATGGTTGCTATGGGTACTCTGTCGGCATTCGTTTAGGCGCAAACAGCAAAGCCTTGCCGTTGCTTCGTCTTCCCTGCCCCCCGTTGTGCTTCCTCAAGCAAGCAGCAGCTCGTGAAGCCTCAGACTGATTGGGGCGGTCGAAACCAACGTCCCGCAGAATATCGGTAGCCGTTGCCCACCTCCAGTCAACCTGATCGTCTCCCCATGACAGTGCCGACATGATCCGGTCCTCTACGGGGTCGATAGCTGTGTACGATTCGTTGTGCGCGTTGAGCTCAGTCATCTCATCCTGAAGCAGATAGAACCCCTCTCCACCCTTCCACATCTGGAGCACCTCTGCCCAAAATTGCTGCATGTCAATATCGTGCGAGTGATCAAGCTTTGTCGCTTCAATCGTCCAGTATCGCCGGTTGCCGGTCGGGTCATGCAGGAACTCTTTCGGGTTCACGGACGCAAAGAACACGGTACGACGGGCAAACTGAGATTCTCTGCGAGCATAGGCGCGGCGCAGAACGTCTGTCTTGTTCGTCAAGAATGATTTAAGCGCAGCCATGTCCGACTTGCGAAACGTAGCATCGAGCTCTCCAAGCTCAACAAGCCAGAACGAACAGATCTGCTTCACTGAGTCCTTGTCATCAGGCCGCAAGATCATGCCGTCCTTAACAACGTTCATCGCCTCGGGTGCAAGCTGCTTGAACCATTTCGTTTTACCAAGGTACTGCTCGCCCTGGATTGTCAGCACGCCAGCAGCCGATATGCCGTCAGGCGAATGGGCAGCAGCAACAGCAGAGATAGCCCATCGTCGCATCAGTGTTTCCTTAAGCCACTTCTTGCGCGGAATGTAATCCTGAGCGCCAGTTACCGTATTGCACCAATCCTGCATCCGGCTTACGCCATCCCACGGTTTCGATCCAACCCACTCAGCTACTGGGTTGTAAAGATTTTTGTCGGCTAGGTACGTGATGTACTCGCCTAGACTGTCTGTACCCATATTGAACAGCGAGCACTCAGACTTCAGCCACGCGAAGGAAGCGTTAGCCTCGTTGTCGATGCTGAACGAGTGATGCGGAATCAGTATCTCCTCCTCCTTGCGGATTACGTTGTAGCGGATTACTGCGCCAATACGCTTGCAGATCTCACCGACGTTGGCGATATGGTTAAGCGGCTTGCCTTTGTCGTTACAGAACGGAAGGATCTCGGCCAGGTTGTATTCTGCTCGCGAGAAGCGAGCGACCGGCTTATCCTGAATATCCGGCGATTGAACTTCATCATCAGGGTGGCGAGGCGGCTCGAACTCGTAATCCTGCTCGTTGAATTCTTCCGGCTCATCCTCAACATACCGCTCTACCGCTTGCTGACGTTTTGCCATAGGCTCCGATTTCATACCAAGAAGTTCGGCGGCTTTCTTTACGGCAGCGCTAGCATCACCATTGCATTCGTAGTAGCAGAAGAGATCGAATGCATTAACCGGACGGCCAGAGTCCTCAGAGCACAAAGGATCTGAAGCATGATTGATCCAGCAAGAGCGGCCTTCCGGGAATATTAGAACGCCAGGCAAACCAGTAGTGCTGTGCGGTGAAAGGTAACGCTTACCGACCTTCTTATAGCCATAGCGAGACAGCTCGGATTGCAGATCATTGGCATCAATGTATGAGTCAATGACGGACACCTGCCCTTCTTGTCGTTGGACAGGAGATGGGCGATGTACGGCCTGTACCTTTTCTTCAGCCCAAGGGCACATATCGACTAGCTGAGGCTTGAACCGCTCCCAGTCACCCCACATCGACAACATCCAGGCTGGCGGCGTCGGCCAGTCCTGACGTGGATTAGTTAGCCATTGGTAAGGCTTTCCGGTTTCAGGGTGAATAGAAGGGGGCACGATATCTTGGCGCTGCTCGCCATCGGTAGCACTGCGAAGCTCGAATACCGTGTAGCTCTTGCCAGTACCGTCATTACGTCTCCAGTTCAGTTTCTGGTAAGGCAATGAAACGCCAGCAGGAACACGGAACATCAAACGGCAGCCCTTAGCCGGATTTCCCTGAATGGTTGGCGTCTCAGCAATCAGCTCATCAATCGCGATGCCAAACGTTTCGCAGATGATGGCGAACGAGTCCATGCAGTCAATATCTAGGCTGCACAGGTTTGATGGCCCTAGGGCAACACCCATGTTCCAAGTGGGGTTTTGATCATAGAACAGCTCGGCAGTGATCGCCTCTCCTAAAACGTTATGCCCCCAGTCCTTCGCCAACGGGAATTTCTTTAGCGGCTCGACAGGGACGAGCTTCATCCCAAACCGGTCGATGTAGTTGGATGCGTACCAGCTAATAGAAGGAGTCATTGTTTTTGCCCTGGCTCAAGAAAGGTATGGACGGCGAAACCCGAAGGTATTTCATCCTTCCTGATCCAAGGGCGATTTTGGTGCTCTTGCATTTTTACAACAGATAGGCAATTCAAGCACTGAACACAGTGATGAATGGAGCCATTTGAGAAAGTCCTGACCGCGTAAACGCGGTGCCCTACATGATCGCAATCATAGTGCATTTTGTTGCCTCTAATTTAGTCCGCAGACTGGGAAAGTAATGCTACAGCATTCTCGGGTGATCTAGCTATTCCTGCGATGCCTCCTTTTCGTTTAATTGCCTCAATAAATCTGATTTGGTCTGGCGTCGGTTTTCCTTTGTCGGTTTTAACCTCCACCGCCAAAAATCTTCCGCAAGGCGCTACCCCAATAATGTCGCTAGAGCCGACACAAAGCCCAAACTTGATCGGGATACCAGCTGCATTTTTCAGAACGCCAACGTTGTTCCTCCAGACCACACAGCCAGCCTCGGAAAGCGCCACCATGATCAGCCTGAGTATGTCCATTTCCTTCATTAAGCAGCTTCCTGTAAACGTTTGTGGATTTCTCGTGCTGCGTTAAAGTCCTTGCCTTGTGGTTTGCGCTTCTCCCGTGATGCCATGGTGATTGCTGCCCATTGCGCTGCTTTCTGCATACCTCTGCGCATACCTAGCGCTACCAAATCCTCTAGCGTCCTAGCCATGCCCTGCTCTTTGCGCGCCTCAAGTCTACGCGCCTCTTTGTCTACCTTTTCTAGATCGCCCTCTACAACCTCAAGCTCACGTTTTGCTGTGGCAATGATTGGCGATCCGCAATGCGGGCAAGAATCAGGACCAGTACGAAATACAGCCCAGCACTGATCGCACTGCTTTGTTTTTACCTCGTCTTCTGGCGTTGCTTTCTTCTTGCCTTTCTCCTTCCCCTCAAGACCCCATTCTCTGTCATCGTCAGGAAGTCCGTGTTTTTGATTGTTGGCGACGTGATCGAAAATAATCAGTCGATCTTTTCCGGCATGAGGACGAAGACCGCGACCATTGCCCTGCATCCAGATAACCAGCGATTGAGTTGGACGAAGCCACTGAATGACCTCAATCGAAGGAATATCGACGCCCTCTACTAATAGTTGAACGTTCGTCAGAACCAGAAGTTTGCCCAGTTCAAAGTCTCGCAACACATCCTCTCGCTGCTTGCCGGTCATCTTTCCTTCAAGCGTTGCGGCTGGAACGCCGGCAGCGTTGTATTGATCTGCAACGTGCTGTGCATGCTTGACAGTCACGCACATGGTGACCATGCGCTTACCCATCGCGTGCTGTTTGTAGTGGCGCACGGCATCGCCAGTGATGGTTGGCTTGTCTACAGCGGCTTCCAGATCGTGCTTATCGTAGTCACCCATGCTCTTCTTGACGCCAGAAATGTCAATCCCAAGAGGTGGGGCAAATATCTCGTAGTCGCACAGGTATCCGTCATCCATGAGCTCACGAATAGACGGACCAATCACAAGATCCTGAAAAATCACATCCAGGGGCTTGCCGTCTGTCCTTTGTGGCGTAGCTGTCAGGCCGATGACTAAGGCTTTAGGCCAGTGATCAATGATTGCCTGATACGTCTTTGCGGCAGCCCTGTGCGCTTCGTCGATGATAAGGATCGCTGGCTCTGGGTAGGAGTCGAGTCTACGGATTAAGGTTTGAACGCTAGCAACCTGAGCAGGAAGAGTGCTCATGGCTTGACCGCTTGCAATCATTCCGTGCTCAAGCTTCTGACGCCATAGTGCTTTGCTTGTCTGGCTCAATAGCTCGTTCTGGTGAACCAGAAAATAGGCTCGCTTTCCTTGCTCGGCAGCCCTGCCCATCATATATACGGTGATCGCAGTCTTGCCCATACCTGTCGGGCCCTGCATGAGTACACGCTTGTGGATTTTCAGTGCATCCCTGGTATCTGAGATCACCTGCTCCTGATAAGGCCTTAACTGTAGAGTCATTCCATCGCCTCAACGTAGTCGGAAAGCTTCTTAATAGTCTTGTATTGCGGGTTCTGGTCGTGGCCGTTGGCTATGCGCCACATCATGGACGGGTGAATGTCTGTCGCCCGTGCTGCTTTAGATAGATTCTTTCCCTTCAGTTTTTCTTGGATCTGGTCAAGCGTTAGCATTCTGCACCGTAAAGGTTATGACTTGTGGGCGATAACTATATCACGTTCTTTTTGACTAAAACCGTCATGGATCCATATTTCTGCTGGCAATTTGCGTCGTCGGCTTATGCGAAAGCGGTATTTGACCATTCACGACGTAAGCCTATGCTTACAACAGGTCAAGGCAAAACGTAACTTGGCCCCAACCCAAAGGTACTTAAAATTGAGGTGACACATCATGACTACTCAAAAAAGCAAGCAAGCACTGGTTCTCCAGCAGATCGCCGAACAGGGTGACAAGCTGGACAATGTAGCCGGAGCTTTTATGAAGCTAGTCAAGGAAGAAAACATAGACACACTGGAGAAATTCAATCCCTGGCTGATGATCGGATATGAGGAGAACGGCTGGTCGAACGTGATTGGCCGTCCTGTTCCTGGCTCGACGCTGATCTCTGCGCCAAGAGCCGTCAAGCAGTACGCATCGATGTTCCGCGCTGCCTTTAAGTATGAGATGAAGGTGATGGAATTCGAGTCGGTGCGGCAGATGGTTGATGCGGTGGCGGATAAGCGCAAGGAGCTTGCGACGCCTCCGGTTAAGCCTGCTGATCCCGAGCTTAAAGGTGTACTGCTAAGGTCAACCGGCCACATGAACGGCGCACTCTGGCATGACGCAATCGTCGTCATTGAGAACCTGAACGAAGAGGATAAGGATGATTTCGAACAACGGTTGCGCAAGCTCGTCATGCGGTTTCAGTCCAAGGTGCCGAAAGAGATCAGGAAACCGAAAGCCGCTTAACAGTTCTCCGCAGAACAGAAAGGCCAGCTAAAAATAGTTGGCCTTTTTTGTTGACGTGGGGAAAGTGGCGGGATAATCTCTGCGTACACAAATAGGAGGGTTTAAAAATGAGTAACGAATGGAAGGTAGTCCCCGGCCACTATCCAGGCTTCTTGAATATTGTAGGTGCATCGTTCAATGTGAGCATTGTTACGACTGCGACCGATCTCACCTTTGAAGACTTCTGCAATCGCACGGAAGACGCTCATATCATGGCGGCAGCTAAGGATATGCTCGTTGCATTGGAAGCAGTAGTGTCCGTAGCGGATCGCGCAACAATTGAATTTGACCTTGCTCGCGCTGCAATCGCTAAAGCACGGAGATGCAAATGACCTACCGCGACGCACTCTGGACAGCAATCATCGGCGAGGCTGATAAGTTTGGGCATCGGATTACAAAGGCTAAGCGGAATAAATACATGCGCCTCGTGCGCTTATGGGGGATGACGAAATGAATGATGAAGCAGCGTTTCCAGTAGTACATACAGACGGTAGCGGCGTTCAGTATTTCGGCATGAGTCTTCGCGATTATTTCGCGGCTAAGTCTATGCCTCTTGCATGGAAGGCCGCAGAGGATGGTTATTTTGAATCCGGCGAAGACAGCATAAACGCTGATGTGGCCGCATGTGCCTATCAGATGGCCGACGCAATGCTTAAGGAGCGAGCGAAATGAATGCAGAAGTACAGGAAGACTGGATCTCGGCCATTGAGGTGCCAGCAAAGCCAGAGCGCCCACGAATCGTTCTAGGTCTGCACGAAGGCCTAAGCAACTCCGACTACCACTCTGACCCAGCAGTAGGCAGCACAGGCCTCAAGCGAATCCTGGTCAGCCCTGCACACTTCCGCTACCCGAACCCGTTCAATGCGACTCGGGCGAAGGAGATCGGCAGCGCTATTCACTGCCGCATCCTTGAGTCTGAGCGCTGGGATACGGATTACAAGGTGGTTGAATGCGATGCTCGGACTTCGGCGCTGTATAAGGCAGCGTGCAAGGATCATCCGAAAGAACGCGTGCTGACTTCGGCTGAGTATGAGAATGTTCTTGGTATGCAGAAAGGGGTTCTGCGCAATCGTCACTGCCGGCAACTTATTGAGGCGCCAGGTCGTTACGAGCTGAGTCTATTCACCAATGACCCGATCACAGGGGTTCCGGTCAAGGTTCGATATGACAAGCTGACTGATGCTGGGATGCCTGTCGATTTAAAGAAGTGCCAGAAAGCAGGCCGTGACGACTTCTCGCGCACGATCAACAATTACGGCTATCACGTCAGCGCTGCGCTTTACATGGATGCATGGGAGTGGCAATTTAGCGAGAAGCTGGACGTGATGCGCTGGATCGCCGTAGAAGAGCAGTCACCGCACGCTGCCATGCGATACAAGCCGGATGCTGATGCGCTGATGATTGCTCGGGCTTTGTATCGGGAAGCATTGGAGCTGTACGCCCACTGTCTAGACAGGGATGAGTGGCCGAGTTACGAGGATGACGAGGAGGAGATCGGTTTGCCGGGTTACGCCGTAAATCAGTTTGAAGATGGTTTAGAGGTTAATGGTCTGGAGGAATGAATGGCGAAGCAACTTCCAAGCATTGAGCAGATTAATGATCTGCTGCGATACGATCCGGAAACCGGAAGGTTTTACTGGAACAAGAGACGGTGCGGAACGATTTTCGGCAAGCAGGCTGGAACGACTTGCGCAAAGGGATATACGCGAATCAAGATCAATGGATCGCTTTATCTGGCGCATAGGCTGGCATGGAAGCTAACCCACGGGACTGACCCGCATGGCAAAGAGGTTGATCATATTGATCTTAATCCAGACAATAACCGACCTGAAAATCTTAGGCTTGCCGATCACGGGCAAAACCAATCAAACGGAAAGGCCTATTCAAGCAACAAGAACGGAATGCGCGGCGTTCATTGGCATAAGCAGCACCAAAAATATTGCGTAAGCATTCAACACAAAAAGAAAGCTAGACACCTAGGCCTTTTTGATGATCTTATGGAAGCCGCAAACGCTTACGACCGAGCAGCAATAGAGCTTTTCGGTGAATTCGCAAACCTTAACAACTTCAAGGAAGCTGTATGACAGACCTAGCAAATCTTCGCGAAACCATTGCTCCCAAAAGTGACAGGAGCAACGCAGACGATTTTCTGGCAGGACCAGAAACCGTCGTTATCACTGCGGTTAAGCGTGGAGACTCTGAATCGCCTGTAGCCGTTCATCTTGAAGGTCGCAAGCCTTGGTATCCGTGCAAGTCCATGCGCCGCGTGCTGATCACTGCATACGGCGATAACGGCGCCGATTGGGTTGGCAAGTCGGCAACTCTCTTCTGCGATCCTGCCGTACGGTTCGGCGGCGTTGCGGTTGGTGGAATTCGGATTGCCGCCCTGTCTCACATTGACGCCGACCTTGCTATCTCTCTCACGACTACACGCGGGAAACGCTCGCCGTATACCGTTAAAAAATTGTCGGTCGTCTACTATGACGCCGCCAAGTTTGATGCTAATCTTCCGGCCTGGACCGCAGCCATTGCAGCAGGCAAGGCAACGGCAGACGCGATCATCGGTAAGGTTGAGCAGTCCGGCAAGCTGACAGACGCTCAGAAAGAGCAAATTCGTAATCCACAAGAGGCGGCACAATGAACCTGCTATGCATGACGGGTAACATCGGCGGTGATGTAAAGGTAAGCAACGTAGGCGGCACTGCTGTCGCTAACTTCAGCGTTGCGATGACCGCAGGGTTTGGGGACAAAAAAAGCACGATCTGGCTGCAAGCTAGCCTTTGGGGCAAGCAGGCAGAATCGAAGCTCGTTGACTACCTAGTAAAAGGTCAGCAGGTAGCGTTGAGCGGCGAGTTCTCTATGCGCGAGTACGAAGGCAAGCAGTATCCGCAATTGCGCATTTCTACTATTGATCTGGTTGGCGGCAAGAGCGAAGGTGGTTCGCAGCCTAAGCCACAACAAAGCAAGCCTCAGCCTAGCCAGCAAGCCGCTCCGCCTGATGACTTCGACTCTGAAATCCCGTTCGCCCCAGCTCACTACCTGATGGGTGCCTGACATGACCGACGAATAGAAAGCCGAATTCGAATACCTGGAATGGTTCCACGGTAACGCTGACTTCGGTCCTGCTGATGGTGATGTTCGCCACATCATGAATCAGCAGTACACCAAGCGAACTGGAAAGCCAGTACCAGCAGGCTACGACGAAGAGTAACAACAAAGCCCCGCTAACCACGGGGCAATTCACAAGGAGGAAGTAGATGTCTTGGGCGTTCGAGCTGTACAAAGAGATTGGAAGGCCAACGGTTGAGGTCGTGCGAGAACTACTGATGGAAAATAGCCTGACAGCGACTGCGCAGATTATAGGTATTTCGCATAACACGCTGAAGAAATACGTTTGCGAACGATCAATTCCATTCACTCCTCGCATGGCTCCGAAAGAAGCTCCACCACGCAAACCTAAGCGTCCAGACTCGCGCTCACGGTTCATCGAACTGGATGGCCGCACTCAATCAATCAGCCAATGGGCAAAAGAACTAGGTGTCACTCGCTGCAAGATCTCAAAGCGTCTGGCAAAAGGAATGACTCCTCGCCAGGCATTGCAGCCGGGGTCGGAGCGTCACAGGTTCCCAGCCAATAACATCAAGGGGAAAGCTCGTGGCTAGGTCAGTAATCAAAGAGGTCGAGCAGGAATACGGTGAACCGTTTTGGGATGTAGTCTCGGCATATGCGGCTGACGGTAACTCAATGACCATGACCGCTAAAATCCTCGGCTACAAGGACGGCTCAACTCTTTGGTATCTGCTGCGATACCACAAGAAGGATATACAGTTCCCGAAGATGGGTTACTGCAATGCTGTGCAGAATCCAGATCCTATGACGACTGCCGACAAGCAGCGGATTAGCGATGTCAAGCGCTCCCAAAATAGAAGCGCGGCAGGAGAGTACGAGCGCAAGACTGGCGAATCAGCAGAGGCAGCTATTAAGCGTATGGCGCCATTTAGCACGGTCATTGACACCGCTAGAGCCATCGGCTGGAAGAACGCCTCATGCATGCGTGCTTGGATGAAGATTCGTGGAATTGAGGTTGAATTCAAGAAGTACAACCCGGTTCCTCCGCGCACTCGGTCAGGCTGGGCGGATATTAATCTTGGTGGCCGGAAGAAAGCCTGCGAACAATCTCCTGCAAACCTCTAATCTGCGCATCCTTCTTGACGATCAGTTCTCGATGGGCGAAATAAGCTCGTCGAGCGTCTTGGTCGAGGATGGCAGATCCTGCATTAGCCACGCCGGCACTACCGGAAGCTGGCACACAGGAGGCGCGGATTGACAGGCGCTTATTGCTAGCAAGCAAGTCAGCAGTAACAGCTTGTGCATCAGATAATTCCTTGCTGGCCTTTGCGTCAGCTTGAGTAACAACGATTGACTGCTCTAATGTAGCCTGCGCCATCTCCTGAGCTTGTTTCAGCTCAATCCTCGACACACTCGCATCATGCCAAAGGAAAACTACGAACGCGCCACACGCGAGCCCTGAGGGGAATCGCCAGGGTAGCGCGGTTATCCAGATCGGCATTAGTGTTCTCCGGAGAATAGTTTCAGCTCTGCCTTACGTCGGCGCGTCAGACCAGGCATAACCTTCCCGTCATTCTTATCCCAGCGCAGCAGCTGAAGACCGGCGTTTGTGTAATAGCCTTCGTTAAGCATCTTCAGTAGAGTCGAGCTTTTCAGGTTGCCGATGCCGAGGTTGTAGGTAAACGACACAAGCGCGTCGAACTGGTTCTGATTCAGCGGAACCTTGACCAACAGCGATACAGCCTGCTCAGCCTTCGACAGTCCATCAGCAAAGCGCTTATCTGCGTACTCTTTCG
>Ga0065714_10002682_pt1 | contig 19332 bp, 19 predicted proteins | sample MisRhiReplicate2_FD_59101 | JGI IMG/M metagenome (GOLD analysis project Ga0065714, IMG submission 59101) | Miscanthus rhizosphere microbial communities from Kellogg Biological Station, MSU, sample Rhizosphere Soil Replicate 2: eDNA_1 v2... | ecosystem: Host-associated > Plants > Roots >...
GAGGTCGGCTCACCGCATCTCCTCAGTACACCAGGCGAGGCGCATCCTTTCGCAAGACTGCGCAGGCTGCCGGCGGCGCCCAGGCCTCAGCCAGCGCCTCGGACAGTGCGGCCAGCAGCTGCGGCACGTCGGCGGCGGCATTGGCATGCAGGGCTTCGGCCACGATGAGCACATGGGAGGTGTCGTCACGCACGGCGGAACGGGCGCTTTGCCGATGGGTCCACCGCCGGGCGTGCGCGCGGCCATCGGCATCCGCGAAGATGACTTCGCCGCGCTCGGGCGTTTCCGATTCGCCCGAGAAGGCCAGGTAGCTTTCCGTGCCGTCCGCGCACCGCACCTCCAGCCCCTCGGACACCTGGGACAGGTCGAACACCGCGATCGGAATCGCGAAGGCCACCGACACCGCATTGCAAAGATCGACCAGCGGGTGAATCGGCGGCAGTGAACCTTCCTTCCTGAACCGTCGCAGCAACGACTCGGACGCGCAGCGGTACTGCGTGGGCTTGAGTCCCATGCGCCCGAAGGTACGGCGCCAGGCCTGGACCTCCGGAAGATCGGCTTCCGTGCCGACGGCGCCGAGCCTGGCTCGCGCGATGGCGTGGTAGTGCGCCACCTGCGCCTGCACGATGGCGTTCCTGTGGATGCCCTGGGCCACTAGGACGCCGGGCACCAGTTCGGGATGGCGCTCCCAGATGTCCGGCGAATGAGAGAAGAAGAAATGCATGGCGCAGTGTGTCGCTCGCGCGGCGGCGCGTCTTGAACGCTATTGCAGCGGTATGGGCCGCGCCCAGGCGCGCTGCCATGCACCGGGGGTGTAGCCGAAGTGCCGGACGAACGCGCGCGTCATGTGGCTCTGATCCGCGAACCCGGTCGCCATCGCCGCCTCCGTCAACGCGGCACCCTGGCGGACGAGTCCGCGTGCGACTTCCGTGCGCTGCTGCAGCAGCCACGCGAACGGCGTGACGCCATGGACTTGCTTGAAGCGCCGCAGCAGCTGGAATTTGCTCAGACCTGAAGCGGCGGCCAGTTGGCCCAAGCTGGGTGGCTCTGCGAGGCTGTCGGCAAGCATTTCGCGGGCGCGCGAAACATCGGCCGTTGCTGGAGTGGTGGGCAGCCGGCCTGCGCCGTGACGCCCGACGAGCAGCGTGCAGGCCTGCACCAGCAGTTCCTCGCAGCGCAGTGTGGCGGCCAAAGTCTCGGTCTCCAGCATGCGCAGGAGCTCGCCGAGCACGCGCCGCAATTCGTCGTCCACGATGACCGGGCGAACCAATGCCACCTCCTGCACCGCGCCGGCGAAAGCCGCATCCACCGACCATCGAAGCGCATCGGGTTCGAGATACAGCATGCGCCAGCGCCGGGCGTTTGCACCGAGCGGCCTGCCGTCATGCACCTCACCCGGATTGGTTGCGATGAGGTTGCCTGCATAGGCATCGACGTTGCCGCATCCGCTGGCCGAGCTTTGGGCGCCCTCGTCGATCACTCCCACGCCGAAGGTGGCATGCCAGTGCCGGCCGTAGTGTCGATTGCTCGAGATGCTCGTGCCATGCACGCCCTCCCAGGGAGAGCCGAAGACGCGGCAGACGTGGTGCGGGTTCCTCATCGCGCGGAGTATGCATGCGATATATGCTGGTGTTCCGGCACGGCATCGCGGAACATCGCGGACCGTGCAAACAACCAAGAAAGACGCATGCGCCGCATCCTCGTCATCCTGCTGGGCCTGCTGCTCGGTCTTGCCGGCTGCGACGGCAGCAGCTACACAAAAAAAGGTTTGCAGTGGTCTTACGACGGCACCCCCTTCAAGCCCGAGGACCCGAAGACGTTTCGCGCCCTGGACAAGCACTTTGCGCGCGATGCGAAGCGCGGGTACTGCCGGGGCAGCACCATCGACGGCAGCGATGGCGCGACCTTCGAGGCACTGTCCGACCATGAGGCACGCGACCTCCAGACGGTCTACTACTGCGACACCTACCGCAAGGGCCAGGAATACTGGGCCATCCAGCACGTTCGCGTCACGCCCATCCAGGACGCGCATGCCCCGAGCTATCGCGTCCTGGGCTTCAGCTATGCGCGAGATCGCGCGCGCGCCTACGAAGAAGGTGTTGGCTTCACGGTGCGAGACGCTGCGAGCTTCGAGCCATTGGGCCCGCAATTTGCACGCGATTCGGAGCGCGGCTATTTCGCTCGTGCCGAGATTCCCGGCAGCCACGGACCGACCTTCTCGCTGATCGACGCCGGGTACGCGCGCGACCGCACCAGCGCCTACCACGGCCACATCGAAACCGATACGCCCAACCGGGGTCCGCACCCAGTGGTGCGCACCCTGCGGGGCGCGGACACCGCAGCCTTGCGTGTTCTGGGGCGCGGCTACGCCTCGGACGCTGCGCATGTCTGGTACTTGGGCACACCCGTTCTTCATGCCGATGCCGCGAGCTTCGCCGTGGCGGACGATGTCACGAGCGACATCGATGCAAGCGATCGCACGGGCTCCTGGAAACAGGGGCGAAAAGCTGCNGCNNCCNCACGCTGAGCCCGACCGGTCAAGGCAGATGCAGAAAGTTTCCCCTGCCGTTGCATCCACTGGCTACGATGTATCACGCCTACAAGGAGCACAGACATGTCGAATCACGTTTACAAGTCGCTCGAGCTCACCGGCTCGTCGCCCGTCAGCATCGAGGACGCCGCGCAGACGGCCATCGCCAAGGCGCACGAGACGGTTCGCAACATCCAGTGGTTCACCGTCACCGAGACGCGTGGCCACGTGGTGGACGGCAAGGTCGCGCACTGGCAGGTGACGCTGAAGATCGGCTTCACGCTCGAGTAGCAAGCGACTGGCTGCGGCCGCCAGCGCTAGTCGGCGATGACGTGAAGGCTGTGCTGCTGGCGGTGCGCGCGGGAGCACAGCCTTGCCAGGTCCAGCAGGAAGCCGACCACGGCCGGCTTGTTCGCGCAGCTAGGTACGGCCGCCATGATGTCCTTGCGGAGCGCTGAAAGGTCATCGCCTGACAGCACCATCTCGGCGGAGGTGCCGTAGTAGTGCTTCCAGAACTTCTGCAGTGCGCCCTGCTTCAACTCGTCGATGACGAGCGAATAGCCATCTTCCCAGACGGATTCGTCCATCGAGAGAGCGGGCAAGCCCGGCGTGTCGGGCTGCATTCCTCCTGGCGCCTGGATGATTCGCCGCATTTTTTCAGCCGCTAGCTGCAGTTGCCCGGTGCACCGTTGAATTCCGGAAACTCGGTAACGGCCGTGCCATTGCCTGCGCTTTCGATGATGAGGCGTCCGCACTTTTCGCCGGCCGTGCCGACGACCTGGTTGAGGTTGGCGTCATAGCGAATGCGATTGTCGGGCTGCACGGTGCGCGTCTGGTTCGGTGCATTCTGGACCATGCGGCAGAAGTTCTGCGCCGCGGCGGCATTGCCGCAGTACTGCGGCAGCAGCTGGCTCGCGCCGGATGTTGCCGTGCAATGGCGCGCGAAGATGTGCTGGTAGCCCGTCGCGGTGACGACGCACTGCGCGTCCACGCCCACCTGGCTCTCCCCCGGCGTCGATCCGAGACTTTGGCAACCGGCCAGCACGGACATCGAGAGGGCGCAAACGATCGCAAGTCGGCTCGTGTTTTTCATGGTCTTTCTCCTCAGCGAAATTTGATGATGTAGTTGATCGAAAGGTTCTTCGGCCGCGTCTCCGACGTGAGCCTTGCGGGCTTGATGGGCGCGCTGGTCTCCAGGTCGCCCGACGACTGGCCCGCCGCATTGCCGCTTTGCGACACCGCTGCCAGCGTCACCGCCTTGTAGGTGTGGGTGTGCGTCTGAATGGCGTCGCACTGGTAGGAACCCACGCCGTTGACGGTCCCGCTGCCCGTCGGCGCCATGCGCAACGCGGCATCTGGGTCCATGCCCGAGCCCGCATCGTTGCCGCGCAGGAAGAGGCCGCGGTAATCAGGGATGCAGAAGTCGTCGCTCACGCCGCCGTACAGGTAGCCCAGTGCGGCGAACAGCTCCGGGTATGCGCTGACCTTGAGCTTTCGCCCGTCGCACAGCATCCAGCCCTGCGCCTCGAGGTAGGTGGTCGGGATGTCGTCGCGCTTGGGCGCCGCCACCGAGTTCTGGCTCGCGCAGGCGGTGTTCTTCCAGATGTTGTTGGCGTCGCCCGAAACGGGGTTCACCTGTCCGGCAAAACCGCAGACGCTGCCTATGACGCATGCATCGAACATGTCGAATTCCTTTCCAGGCCAGGCCCGCGGTTTTTTGCCAATTGCCGATCAGCGGGAGAGCAGCCGCAGGCGCTGCGTGTTGGCCTCCGCCAGCGTGACCGGCGGATCCCAGGTGTTGTCGACGTTCAGCGTGGTCGTGAGCGAATAGACGCCAGTGGGGTACGACAACTCCTGGGGGTTATTGATCGAACCGACATCGATCACGTCGCCTTCCTCGTAGCTGCCGTAGGCGATGTAGTACTTGGGTGTCGTCGAGAAAGTCAGGTTCTGATTGGGGCGCGCCTGCACTGCATACACCGTCTTGCCGGCCATGGTTACACCGACCGACGCCTGCGAGTTGATGGGAATGTTTGGAGATTCACGGAGATAGAACCGCGCAGGATCGGGCCCCTTGCTGGGCTCGATGAACTGATAGGCCTTGTTGTAGTCCAGCGTGATCTTGTTCTGCCCGTTACTCGCGTCGAAGAGTTCGGAGGCTGTGAACTGAATGCCGGCCTGCAGTTCGCCCGTCTCAGCCCAGGAAAAACCGGTGTCCAGCGTCCACTCGAACTTGATGCGCGCGGTCGGGCTAGGATTGGAATACTTGGAGAACCATGCGAGTGACATCGCGTTGGGTGCCCAACTGGTCGGGTCATCCTGGAACACCATGAAATATGCCGAATGATTCGCACGGTTGTTGACGGTGACGGAATAGATATTGCCCATGTCGCTCTCCAGATGAAGTGGTTGGTGGAACAGTTCGGACGCTGTGGGACCGAACTGGAACCAACTCTAGGGAGCCACCCTCTTCAACGGAATTACAGGCGATTACACGGAGCGCAGACTCCTGCGGGGCGAACTTTCAGCGACGTGCGCCGCCCTCGATCAGGAAGGGATAGCTCCCAAAACGCACGTCGCCGCGCCGCCGCTCGACCAGCGGCGCGTCGGCCGAATTCGTGGGCAGCGCATTCAAGATCTGGTGCTTCGCGCGAAAGATCTGGATGTTCACGTAGGAAGGTTCCACGCCGAGCATGCGAGACAGTTCGTCCAGCGCGATCCAGCCCTGGCTTTGCGGCGCAAGCCCGCGTTGCGCGTCCTCGGAGCGAACTCTCGCAAGGGTCACCAGGGTGTAGTGGTGAATGCGCTCACCGAGCGAGACCGACTTGCCGCCCGCGACGAGGCGAAGGCTCGTGTGCTCCTCGTCCTGGCTCACGTCGAAGTGCAGCGCCACCTCCACAGGGGGCGGCGACGCCATAGCAAGCGGATTCTCCGCGGTCGATTCCAGGTCGTCGCACAGCACGAACTCCCAGCTGCCGCTGGAGGTCCGCACTGTGGCGCCGTCGCTCAGCTGGTCGACACCGTCGATGTGCTCGAGCACCCATCGGCCTTCATGGAAACAGACGTTCACCTCGGGCTGCTGCGTGTCCGGCAAAAGGTTCTCGCGCGGGCTCAATGCCATTAACGCGCCCTGTCCATCGCTCGGAAAAAGACAGGTCGCCGGAGGTGCCAGGTCTTCAGCGACCCAGATGGATTCCTCGCCCAGACCGAGTTGGATTTCGGCGCCCGGCGGCACCACGGTCCACCGGCCGCTGGTCAAGCGTTCGCCATTCAGCGTGGTTCCGTTGCGGCTTTGATCGACGATCTCCCAGGCCACACGGTTCCAGCGGACCAGCGCGTGGATCTGCGACACGTCGGGCGCCTGCAGCACCGTCTGGCAGGCCGATGGGCGCCGGCCGAAGGCATGCATGGGGCGCAGCACGGTGCGGCGTTGGTCGAGCTTGTTGCGGAAGATGGCCATCGCTTGTTTTTGCTGCTTCGCGTTCAGACGTAGAGCGCCTGCGGGTTGAGATCGCTTTCCTGCAGCGGGGTGTCGCGCCATCCCATGGTGACCGGCACGCGGTAGAGGCGCGGATTGCCCAGCTCGGGCCAGATGTGGCACAGGCCCGGCACGACCACTTTCACCGTGCGAAGCGGAATGTCCGGGCGGGTGTAATCAAGCACCACAGTCTCCATGCCGAGGGACTCAGCGATGTGCACGCAGCGGTCGATCTCTTCAGCGATGTCCGCACTCGGCGCCACGGCGGGTGGTCGCATCGGCGCCGCGTCGCCTTCTTCCGCAGGCATGAGAAAGCGCGGCCCCTCGCCTTTCGGGCGGCCCGCATTCGGTACGGAAAATTTTTTTCCGGCGGCAATCAGCTGGCCCATTTCCGTGAGCGCGCGTTTGCAGGCGAGCGCCGCGCTCGGGCTGCACCCGAAGCCGATGGCCCACTCGCCCGTCGCGCAATGCCGGCCGATGGCGGCCACGACCGGAATGCCGAAGTCGTGCGTAAGGTCCAGCGCCCAGTAATGCCATTGCGGCCCCAGGCTGCGCGCGATGCGCGCAAGCCTTTGGGCGCCGAGGCCGGCGAGGTCGATGCCGGGCCTGCGGATTTCGCCGTACCACCAGATGGCCGCCGCGTCGCGCTCCACCAGTTCGAGAAAGCCCTGCAAGATGGCTTCCTCCAGCGTGTTCCCGGCGGCGCAGCCGTTTGAGGTCCACACCGAATGGCGCTGGCTCTCCTCCGGGGCGTTGGCATAGCAGAAGGCCAGCGGCAGATAGCAGCGGGACTTCGACGTGAGCGACCAGCCCGGCGCCCACCATGCCGGCTCGTGCGCGGGCAGCGCGGCGGCAGCCACTGCATGCGGCGGACTGTGCGCTGCCGGTTGCACGCGCTGCCTTTCGCTGAAGAGCGCAAGCGCCTGCGGCGCGATTGAGGGTGCGTCCAGCGCCGACGCTGCCGCGAAGACCGAGGCCTCGTCGCCTTGATGAAAGGCGGCGTAGCGCTCGACCGCTTCGCACATCGCGCTGGCACGGGACTGGTCCGTGGACATGCCCTTGCCAAGGCAAACCTGGACCAGCGCGCTGGCGGAAGGATCGCCGTGGCCGGCAGGCGTCCTGAAGATCTCGCTGCGATAGACCGTGAGCGCGTCTTCCGTTTGGGTGCCCAATGGCACGACGCGCGCAATGACGCCGCACAGCGAATCGAGGTGCGGAGCCAGGCGCTCGAGCGTGGCGGCCGCGGGCATCGTGCGCCAACCACCATCAGGTTGAAGGTTCGACAGGCAAGGTGCGGGCACCACCGGCCGATGCTGCAGTTGCGCCATGAGCCCCGCCTCGCCGCACCGTGGGCACTGGGGCCTTGCGACAACGGCGTGGGGCTGCGTGGGATCGAGGGTCCACAGCAACTGGCCGGTCTGTGCAACGATCTCGCGCGCCAACGGAAGCAGGCGCTCCAGCCTCTCGCGGGCGAGTTCGTTGTCGGTCCGCATCGGCAAGCCGGCGGTTCGACCGCCATGCCTGTCCTGCCACCAGGCCCTCGCCGGCTTGTTCCGGAGCAGGCGATGCGCAAGGCAATGCCAGCATGCCGTGGCGGCGGCCGCATGCGGCGTGAACAGCGGTCCGGCCATGGGCTGCTCTCCCGTCGGCTTGACCAGCAGCCAGCGTCGCCTTGCGGCCCTCTGCTGCGCGTCGACCAGGCCGAGCCGGGGATCGAAGTAGTCATCGCAGAAGACGATGGTGCGCGCTTCATCATCCGCGCCCACTGCTCTCGCCCAGCGCAGGGCCGCTTCGAGGTCCACGGCTTGCGACAGCACGATGGCGTCGATATTCGCCTCCACAGGGACGCGTTCGAACGGCATCGAGAAATCGGGAACGACGTGGCGCTCCGTGTCGTTCAACGTCGCTGGCCTTGCCAGGCCTTGCCGCACCAGGGCTTCGAGCGCATGCAGCATCTGCGCGAGCAGTGCGGGCACGCCCTCGGTCCTGCAATGCGCCGCCAGGCTCACACGCTCGCGCAGCATGCGCTCGACCGCCAGCACACCGGGCGCGTCGAGAAGGAATAGGTCGCTCTCGCTCAACAGCAGCAGCCCGTCCGGCCGCACCAGCGGCGGCAGGAACCTGCCGTGCCACTCGAAGACATCGTTGAAGAAATCCATCGAGTGCAGGCTAGGCGTCATGCGGCGGTCCCAGCGCAAAGCGGGCGACCGTGTAGGGCCAGCGGCCAGTCGCCGCGCGGAATGCGGCCTCGAAGAGCCGGTGCGGCTCGGAGAACTGCGAATACGGATGGTCCTCGGAGACCACGCGAATCGACGGGTGGATGGCGGCGATCCGGGCCGAATCCTCGAAGCCCGAGACCAGCGGCAGATGCATGCCGCCCACCCGCACCGGCTGCCTTGACAGCACCGGGTGAACGTAGTCGAACACGACGACGCTTGCGGACTTGCACGCTTCGAAACGACTGGCCAGTTGGAGCAGCATGGCCTCCAGTGCTGCCTGCGGCAGATAGGGGCACACCCCTTCCAGCATCACGAGCACGGGCCGGCCGGCCGGCAGGTCGGCGAGATCCAGCCACGCGGGGTCGAGGATCGAGCACGCCAGGTTGCGCTCGCCTTCGTCGGCCTGCACATGCTGCTCGCGCAGGCGTATCGCATCCGGCAGATCGACGTTGAGCCAGTCGACGCCGCCGCTTCGCGCCACACGCCGCCCCAGCCTCTTGCGGCGCGTGCACAGCCCGGCTCCCAGCGTGATGCCGATGCCGAGCGGATGCGCCGCGAAGAACTCGGCCGCCATGCGATCGATCAGTGCGGCCCGCAAGACCACGCCGCGAACGAACGCCTCATCCCCCGTGCCGGCAGAAAGGTCGTACGGCAGCTCTGCGGCAATACGCCGCGCCTCGGGATCAGAGAACGCCGACGCCGCGATGACGCTCTCGGAACCTGCACGGGCCGCGAGCGTCAGCAGCAGCGTCGCGGTGGCGCCTTGCAGCGCCGTCGGCGGCAGCCCTTCGACTGGGGGCTCAGCAGGTGAAAGGATAGGCACTGCCCGTGTTGTTGTACGCGGTGAGCGCAATCGGGCGCATGCCCTCCTCCGCCGGTGCCTGCGGATAGTTCAGCTGGATCGTGTTCTTGATCAGCGAACCCTCGGGGCCGCCTCTCAGGTTCCACTCGCCGCGTGCGGCATCCCAGGTGAGCTTCGGATGCGTGGCAAACCGGATCTGGAAATTGAACGGGTTGTTGTAGCCCAACCATTGGCTCAGCACCGGGGCCTTGTCGGTGGCGGGATCGCCGGTCAGATCGGCCAGGAACTGCGGCGATTGCCATGCAAGGGCGATAGCGCGCAGCACCACGCCGCCGAAAGCCAGCAGCGAATCCGGACCGCCCCCCGGAATGCCGAGCCCCGTCGGCAGCGCGCCTTGCGGTGGACCGACGGGCGTGTCCGTTTTCTCGAAGGCCGCGGCCGCGCCCATGAAATTGGGAAACAGCTGGTAGTAGGCGGCCAGGGCTTCGGCCGCTTGGGACGACGACGGCGCCCGGGGCAGCACGATGACGAAGGCATCGTCGGGGCTGATCCAGCCGGCCGTCAGTACCGGCTTCCATTCGGCCCGCTGCGTCGGATCGCTGTTGAGGTACAGGCCGATGTTCACCAGCGGCCACAGCGTCGGCAGGCCGAAGTCGCGATGCAGCATCGGCTGGATGTCTTCCTGATCGAGCAGTTCGCGCCGGTACGCGTCGTCCTGCCACGATCGCGCAAGGGCCCGGAGGTAGGCGAGACGGAACTCGAGCAAGGGCTCGGATGCTGCACTTTGGCGCTGGGTCATGATGACTTCTTCCTTGGTTAAGAAAAATGCGCAGGCATCGGCTTGCGCGGGCACAACTCCGGCCGCATGGCGGCCAGATCCTTCAAGCGTCGGGACACGTCCCGGTCGGCCGGCGCCAGGGCCTGCAACGCGGCCAGCGCATCGAACTCGGTCCTGTGCTTTCCACCTTCACGCGCGACCCTCGCGGCGCGCGAAAAAGACAGCATTGCCGCCCCGCGTTCGGCGCCGGCGCCCAGTAGGTAGCGGGCCTTCTTCAGGTGGAGTTCGGCGCCGTACAGCCGCTCATTGAGTTGCTCCACCAGGCGCAGGCAATCGTCGACGCGGTCGATCGCTTCGTCCCATCGCCCATGGCCGGCCAGCGTCTCCGCGGCGAAGGCGCGGTAGTAGGTCTGGCAATAGCGGCAGCCCATGTTCCACAGGGCCTGCACGGTGGCGTCGGCTTGTGCGATGTATTGCACCTCGCCCGTCGACCAGCAGCGGATGATGTCGGCATAGCCCTGGAAGGCCGGCAGGCCGAAGCGCGCCGTGATGTCGAGCAGCTCGGTGGTGCTCGCCAGCGCCGCGTCCTTGTCGGCGCGGGCCTGGTGGCCGAGGCTCTGGTACAGCAGGGCCATGCTCAATGAAGGAATGTGGGACATATCCCTGGCCCACTGAACGGCCTGCGCGGCATCGGCGGACGCGGCCTTGCCGTGACCTGTGAACCAGCGCACCAGCGAGCGCCCCGTGGTCGCCCACACGCGCGTGTCGAAGCCGAAGTCCGCCGCATGATGGGCGTGGGCCTGGGGGTCGTAGCGCTCGATGGCGTCGGTCAACTCTCGTTCCGCCATGGCGAACCGGCCATCCGAATAGTGCGCGAGACCCAGATAGGTCTGGCCGGCCACGAGCACGCCCTGGTCCTGCTGGTGCCTCGCATGGCCCAGCAGCCGGTGGCTCAGCCGCCGGACCTCATCGCGGTTGCTCGCCACATGATGGAAGGTGATCATCGACCACAGGTGCTGCACCTGCTTCTCGGCGGCCACCGTGTCGTCCAGCAATTCTTGCGACAGCGCGATGCGGTTCACCACCTGGTCATGGGCCCAGCCGTGCTTGTTCATCATCGCCTGCGTGACGTAGCTGTTCACGTCCAATCGGGCTTCGCGTTGCGCCACGCCGTCCAGTTGCCCGATCCAGCCGTCGATGTGCTGCGCATAGGCGATGGTTTCGTCGTTCAGCGAACGGTGCTGCGTGAGGCGAAGCTGCCGCACTGCATGCGCCACCGCCTGCGCGTGGTCTCCGGCCTCCGCCCAATGCTGCGCGACGATGCCGGGCTCGTCGGCGACGCGCTGCGGATCGCTCTGCAGCAGGGCCTGCGCCACTTTGCGATGCTGCTGCCGGCGCTGCGCGACGAGCATGCATTCATAGGCGGTGTCGCGGATCAGCGCATGCCGGAACATGAAGGCGTCCGCGCCCGCGCCGGACGGTTCGGCCGGCATGACGAGCCCCGCCTCGCGCAGGACTTCCAGTTCTGCGTCCACCATGTCGCGGTTCTTGCCGGAGCAGGCGCACAGCAACTGCGCATCGAACTGCCGGCCGATGGTCGCAGCCAGTTGCAGAAGGCTCTTCGCTGCCCCGAGGCGGTCGAAGCGGCTCACCAGGGAGTCGCGCAGCGTGACGGGAATGGCGGCCGGCTGAGCGGTGTCCTTGAAGACCCAGGCACCGCCCTGTTCGACAAGGTAGGTGTCCAGCAGCATGCGTGCCATTTCCTGCACGAAGAGCGGCACGCCGTCGGTGCGTGCAACGATGTTGCGGATCACCGCGGGGTCGACGGTCCTCGGCGCGAGCACCTGGTGGGCCAGCTGGCTGGCCTCAGCATCGTCGAGCCTTCGCACCTCGATGCATCCGGCTTGAAGGCCTTCAGGCTTGGCCCATTCAGGCCGCGCCGTCAGTACCAGCAGCACGCGCTGGTCCGCCAGCTTCGAAACCAACTGCTCGAGAAATTCGATGCTCGTCGGGTCGGCCCAATGCACGTCCTCGACCACCAGCAGCAGCGGCGCTGCGGCGGCCATGTGCAGCAGCCACTGCGCGGTCGATTGCAGCAGTTGCGCCTTCTGCATTGCGGGCGATGCCTGGCTGGCCTGCTGGCCCGCCCCCAGGGGAAGCGACAGCCACGAACAGAAGATCGGAGCCACGGCGGGGCCGTCGCAACCGGCGGCCTGCAGGGCCTCGTGCAGCTGGTCGCTCTGATCGTCTGGCGTTGCGCCCGGAACGGCTTCGAGCTGCTGGCGCAGCAGCGCCAGGAACGGCATCAGCGCACTGTTGCGGTGTTCGGGCTGGCAATGGGCGTTGACGGATCGATGGCCGACCTGCTGCGCCACGTGTTCTCGCAGCACGTCGACGAGGCAGGACTTGCCGATGCCCGGCTCGCCGCGGATCCACACCGCTCGCCCATGGCCCATGCTGGCCTCCGCCCACTCGCCGCGCAACAGCGCCAGCTCCCGGTCGCGCCCGATGCACAGGGGGCTCAGTGTGCCTGGCGTGGACGCAGGCAGCGACGAAGATTGCTTCCGCGCATCCAGCCTGTAGGTCTGAACGCCGGCGGATTGGCCCGGCACGCTCACGCTGCCGGCCGCTTCGAAATGCGCGTGGCGCGCCAGCAGGCGATAACTGCTTTCGCTGGCGAGCAGCGTTCCCATCTCGGCCATGCCTTCAAGCCGCATCGCCACGCTCACGGCGTGGCCGGAGGGGATCTCGCCGCCGGCCACCACGGCCATGCCCGTGTGCATGCCCATGCGGATGCCCAGGTGCGCACCGTGGGACTGCCTGAGGAGCGCCGACCTGCTGCGGCCCAGCGCCGTCAGCTCGAGCGCCGTCATGCACGCCTGCCGCGCATCGGTGTCGCTCGCATGCGGGTAACCGAACAGGACGATCATGCGATCGCCGAGCGTGCCGGCCAGCAGGCCGCCGCGCCGCGTGGCCGCCTCTGAAAATCGGCCGAGCTCTTCGCGCTGCAGCAGCTCCAAGTCCTCGATGTCCGAGGAGACGGACACGCCTTCGCCCGCTTCGTTCTCGCCGGCCTCGGGCCATACCGCGACGCTGCAGCACAGCACCGTCAGTTGCCGCTTCTCCGAAAAGGTCCTGGCCGTGACGACGGTGCGCGCGAGCGAATCGTCCCCTTGGCCCTGTGTCGATCCGAAGGCACCCACGAGATCGTCGAGCCTGAGACGACCGAGTTCTTCGAGCAACGCGGATGCCGATCCGCAGCGTTCGGACGGCTTCTTCTTCAGCACACGCCGCAGCAGCTGCGCCACCGGGTGCGCGGCAATCTGCGCCGGCAACTGCACGTCCTGCGGACTCAGTTGCCGATGCACGATCTCGGCCGTCGAATCGCCATGGACCGCGGGCGCGCCCGTCAGGCATTCGATGAACATCAAACCCCATGCATAGAGATCTGACGCGGCGCTCGGCCGCTCGCCGCGAAGCTGCTCCGGCGCGCTGTAGGCGGGTGTGCCGAGGCATTCCTCGTCCATGGTCAGCGTTGCAACCTGAAGCTCTCCCTGCAGCGGGATCACGGTGCTGATGCCGAAGTCCAGCACCTTCGCATGCGGCAGCGCGCCCGTGAAGCTCACCATCACGTTGTCGGGCTTCAAGTCGCGGTGGACGATGCCGGCGCGGTGCGCGCAGTCCAGCGCATCGAGCACTTCGGCCATGAGATGCCCGGTCTCCGCGGCCGTCAGCGAGCCTCTGCGCCGGATGAGGCTCTTGAGCGTCTCCCCCGGCACGTATTCGAAGACGCCGTACACGCAGGCGCCCTGCTCTCCCTTGTCGAGCAACTGCACGATGTGAGGATGATGCAGCGCCGCGCAGAGCCGGGTCTCGCGATGGAAGCGCGCGACGCGCTGCCGGCCCTGCTGGAGCTTGACGACCTTGATCGCGACGGTGTTTCCGGTGTGATGCTGCGTGGCGCGATGGACCGTGCCGTAGCCGCCCACGCCCAACACGTCGAGCAAGTCATAGCCCGGAATGAACAACGGCTCCGGCGCAACCTGTTCGGTCGCGTCAATGCGCGCAATGACGGCATCCTGCATATCAGCCCCCACCTGGTTGATTGGCCAACGCAATACCGAAGTGCGTTGCGGCTACGGTTGGCCGCGCAGTCAAATCGATCGAAACACGATTTTTTACTGTAGCCCAGAGGAGATTTATTTCGTAAGAGATTCTTCAAAAAGAAAGCGCGATGCAAGGGCAATGGAGGTCTTTTTAGCGCGTGCTTCTTCACTTGTAGGCTGAAAGAACTCCTGGTTTTCGGCGATCAGCGCCCAGTGAAAATCGATGCCGTGGTTTTTACGCGCCAGCCAAAGAGCGCGAAAGCCATTGGCGGCTCGACTATCCTGCGCTGCGCCGCTGCAACTCTCGTCCTGTGTGCTCGTCGATGACGCACCGCTCTCATTCAACTTTTGCCAAAAGAGAAAGCCACCGTCCCATGTTCCGCACCCTGCTCAAGTCCAAGATCCACCGCGTTGCCGTGACCGACTGCGAACTGCACTACGAGGGCTCCTGCGCCATCGACGAAGACCTGCTCGATGCCGCCAACCTGGCTGAGAACGAGCAGGTCCACATCTGGAACATCAACAACGGCGAGCGCTTCGTCACCTATGCGATCCGCGGTGAGCGGGGCACCGGCATCATCTCGGTCAATGGCTCGGCCGCGCGCCGCGCATCGGTGGGCGACCTGATCATCATCGCGGCCTTTGGCCTGGTGCCGGAAGACCAGGTGGCGGGCTACAAGCCCAAGCTGGTGTTCGTGGATGGCGCCAATCGCATCAAGGAAGAGCGTGCGCACATTCCGGTGCAGGCGGCTTCCGAAGCTGCAATGGCCTAGACCTCGCGCACATCCAACTCGGCTTTTCGTGACAGAGTTTGCAGGAGCGGCGCATGCGCTCATCGTGAGCTCATTGTTGTCCCCGTAAAGTAGCTCCATGCCATCTGCGCCGCGCGCGTTCGTCCAGCCCGAGCCATGCGGCGTTGCTCATTGACGTTATTGCTCAGAAAGAACTCCATGAAGATCAAGCAATTCATTCTCTCCAGCGTTGTTGCATTCGCCAGCCTCGCGGTGCTGGCGCCGAGCATGGCCTCGGCCGCGTCGTCCCGTGGCCACAAGGCGCACGCGCACAAGGTGTGCAAGTGGGAGGCGCACCGCCATCAGCGCGTGTGCCGCTGGGTGCGCTGAGTTCGTGTGCCGACGAGGCACGTGACACGACTGGCAATGCCATCGACCCCGGCTTCGTGCCGGGGCTTTTTCTTTTGGCGCTGTGGATGTTGAATCGCCGGGCTTTCGCATGAATGCGGACCGCGCAATGCAGGGCAAGGTGATCCGCGAAGCCAAGGTCAGGCTGGACTGAAGGAAGATGGCCGTGGCCAGGCCGGCGGAGCTGGCGGGTATTCTTCGCCATCGAATCTGCAACGGAGGCAGTGGCCATGTACACGGAACGAGGCGGCGAAGGTCCCGACCTGCTTCTCATGCTGCATGGCATGGGTGCGACGGGCGCGGTGTGGTCGCCCATGTGCGCCGAGGCCGGTGCGCGCTGGCAGGGCCGCTGGCTCGTGCTCGACCTGCCCGGCCATGGCCTATCCGGCCGGCAGGACGCCTATGCCATCGGCCAATATGCCGCCAGTGTCGCGAGCGCCGTGCTGCCGCACATCCACCCCACGGGCCGGCTCGTGGTGCTCGGACATTCGCTAGGCGGCGTGATCGGCCTCGCGCTGGCCACGGGCTGGTTCGGCGTCACGCCGCACCACGTCTTTGCAGCGGGCATCAAGATCGCGTGGAGCGATGAAGAGCTGCGGCGCATGGAGACGCTCGCACTGCAACCCGCGAAGAAATTTTCCACCGAAGAAGAAGCATGGGACCGGTACCTGAAGGTGTCCGGTCTCGCGGGCATTGCCGATGCGGCGGCGTCCGTCGTCGCACGGGGCATTGCGCACGACGACAGTGGCTGGCGCCTCGCGATGGATCCTCGCGCCAATGGCGTGGGCAAGCCACCGCTGCCGGAACTGCTGAGGCTGGCGCGCTGTTCCGTGCACCTGGGCCGCGGAGGCCATGACGCGCTGGTGACGCTGGCGCAGGCCCGTGCGCTCGACCCCGGTGCGCGTGACCTTGGACCCCACGGCCACAACGTGATGGTCGAGGCGCCCGATCAAGTGTGGGACTGGGTCGCCTCGTCTGCATGAATGAAAGCCGGTGCGCGGCCGGCCGGTCTCAAGCCCTTCGAAGCGTCACCACGTGCACTTCGGCGGCGCGCGCCCTCAACTGGCCGCATCCGCCGTCCACATCCTGGCCAGCCGATTGGCGCAGCTTCGTCAGGATGCCGCGCTCGTGCAGCACGCGTGCGATCTCTTCGCAACGCTCCCACGAGGGACGGCTGAACGACACGCCATCCACGGCGTTGAAGGGAATCATGTTCAGCACGCCGTATTTGCCGGAGAGCAGCCGGACGATGCCCTCGATCTCCTCCGGCCCGTCGTTGACGCCTTCGAGCAGCGTCCACTGGTACTGGATCGGGTAGCCGGTGGCGCGCGCATAGCGCTCGCCTGCGGCGACCAGTTCCTCGGGCGTCATGTTGGGCGCGCGCGGAAGGAGCTTCCTGCGCAGGTCGGCCTTGGTGGTGTGCAGCGAGAGCGCGAGCGCGGGCCTCACGCGGGCCTGGCTCAGCTTTTCGAATGCGCGCGGATCGCCCACGGTGGAGAACACCAGGTTCTTGTGGCCGATGTTGCCGACCGTGCCAAGCAGCTCGATCGCCTCGATCACGTTGTCCAGGTTGTGGGCGGGCTCGCCCATGCCCATGAACACCACCTTGCGCACCGGCCGGCGCATGCGCGCGAGAGCGACCTGGGCAATGATCTCTGCGCTTCCTACTTGGCGAAGCAAGCCGTCGCGCCCCGTCATGCAGAACTGGCAACCGACCGCGCACCCCACCTGCGAAGAGACGCACAGGCCGTCCCGAGGCAGCAGCACGCTCTCCACGGTCTGGCCGTCCGCCAGGGCTACGAGCAGCCGCTCGGAGCCATCCGCACCGGGATGCACCGCGTGGATGCACGCGAGCCCCGCCAACTCGGCCTCGATGGCCGGCAGGGCCTCCAGCAGTGACGACGGGAAGAATGTCCCCGGCAGCCGCCTGCCGCTGTTGCGGGGCAGCGCATGGGACCACAGCCGCAGGATCCGCTGCTCATGGCTCGGGCCCGCGCCGGCTTCGCGCAGACGCTGTTTCAATTCATGGATTCGCATGCGCTGCTTGGGGCAAAGGGGCTGTTGGGCGTGTCGGAGGTGGCGTGAGTTGCCTTGCGCGTGACTGGGTACCATCGGTCACGCTTCGGTAGTCGAAGTTTCCGTGTCTGCGGTCGCAGGTTCCAGACCCGGACCCGCGCCCCGGTTTTCCGATTATCCCGCCACTTGGAGTGCGCGGTCCGCACTCATTCATGCCAGACGAACCCCTCACCCCCATCGAATTAAGCGACGCCGCCCGAGCGGACACGCGTTCAGAGACTCCCAACCGACGCTGGCCGTCCGTCGTGGCCGCGTTCATGCTTCACGCGTGCATCTTGCTCTGCGTCCTCTTGCTGCCTCCGATTGTTTACGACGCCGTTCGAACTTCGAACTACCAAGGCATCGAGTGGCTGCATTTTTCAGGCGGTGCAACCTATCCGCTGTACGCCATCTACTGGCTATCGAAGCTCAAGAATTTCCGCGCCAAGTTCATGCTGCTTCATCTCACCGTCGTTTTGACGATCGCAGTGGCCACCGCCTTCGCGAGCAACCGACACACGCCCATGTTCGTGGCATTTCTGCCGACCGCGGCTGCCGCACTTCCGCTTCTGGCTGCGTTGGTTTCATGGCTGCATGACCGTCGCAAGCCAGCGGTTACCTATATGGTTGGGAGCCTGCTTGCACTCCTGATCGCCGTACCCTCTTCCTTACTGATCATCTACGGCATGGCGATGTCATCCATCGGCCCCATGCGCTACTAGTTCATCAAGAAAATCGATGATCTGAGCGAGAAACTTTGCGTTGGCTTTCGTGGGCACGCATTCCCACAATCGGGCGAGTCGCATCAACAATATCGCGGAGCCCAACGAACATGTCCCACGCCCAGAACGTTGTCAGCGCCTACCTTCGCGCGAAGGACCACAACCGTCCGCATCTCATGCGTCAGGCTTTTGCCTCCGATGCCCGCCTGGAGATGGTCGTCAACGCCGGGACCATTTCGTTTCCGCCGTTGGCGCAAGGCATCGATGCGATCACGGACGTGCTGGTGCGCCAGTTCTCCCGCACCTTCGAGAACGTGTACACGCTCTGCATCGGCACGCCTCCGACGGAGGGCGCATCGCAGTACAGCTGCAAATGGCTGGTCGGCATGTCCGAAAAGGACAGCCGCGCCGTGCGCATCGGTTGCGGCCGCTACGATTGGGTCTTCGCCTCCGAGGCGCCGCGATTGGCAACCCAGCTCACGATCACGATCGAACAGATGCACAGCCTGGCGCCCGAACATCTGCTGCCGGTGATGGCCTGGATTTCGGCGTTGCCGGCCCCCTGGTGCGCGCCGCCTGTACTGACGGCCGGAGCGCCCGCCATTGCAGAGCTTCGAACGGTCATCGATTACTTCGGCTGACATCGACCTGGCGTCTTGCCGACGGCCGGCACTACACGCGCGCGAAGCGCGCCGGTCCCCCCACGGCCCAGCCGCTGCCGCCCGACGGGTCGAGGTCTCGACGGCAGCGCGTGAGCCCGTCGTCCAGATCGAGGGTGACGTTGATCTCCCAATGGCCGCTCGCGCCGCGCTCTACCTGCAGCACGGCGAAGCCTTGGCCGGTGCCCACTGCTGCCGTGGCCATGGTGGCATTGAAGGCGCCGGGCGCGGCGCCGAGTTCGACTTCGCCGTCGAGCCAGAACGCGTCGGGGCGTGCATTGACGAAGGTCCACGGCGCATACAGGCCCGAGGACACGACGGAGATCACCTCCACCGGTCCGTCCGCCGCCTGCAGCCAGAGGCTCGATACGCTCGACATGTGCCGGTCGCCCGACAGCACGATCACGTGCCGTGCAGTGGTGTCGCGCAGCAGCTCGAGCAGCGCGCGCTGTGAGGCCGGGTATCCGCTCCAGTCGTCCATGCCCAGGCGCTCTGCCGGGTTGCCGAAGGCGGCGGCGCGCGGCATGGGGAACAGCGCAACCGGCGACACGATGAACTTGGGCAGTTCGGCGGGTGCGGCCTCCAGCCACTTCTTCAGATCGCCCATGCCAGCCTCGGCGCGGATCGCAGCGCGGTCTAGCGGCGTGGCATGCGTGTCCGTGCGCAGCGCCCGCCGCTGGCGCGTGCTGCGCGTATCGAGCATGTAGAACGGAAAGCCGGCCGGCGAAATGCGGTAGTCGAAGGGGCGCCCGCTCGGACGCGGACCGATGCCCTTGACCAGCTTGTGCTGCTGCGCGAAGTAGGCGTCGAGCGCGGCGCGCACGGCGGGCGCTACATAGGGATC
>Ga0065714_10064774_pt1 | contig 19330 bp, 14 predicted proteins | sample MisRhiReplicate2_FD_59101 | JGI IMG/M metagenome (GOLD analysis project Ga0065714, IMG submission 59101) | Miscanthus rhizosphere microbial communities from Kellogg Biological Station, MSU, sample Rhizosphere Soil Replicate 2: eDNA_1 v2... | ecosystem: Host-associated > Plants > Roots >...
CCAAAGGGGAGGAGCGCACCAACCAGTTCTACCCGGACCCACGCATCCCCAAGAGTGGACGGGCAGAGTTGAGCGACTACCGTAGCCAGCATCCGGCCGTGGACCGTGGCCATCAAGAAAACCCGGTGAAAAATATACTCAACGCTTAAGCACGGACATCTTAATTGAGTATTAATACTCAATTTTGCATACTCAATCCAAATTAGCAGATTTAAAACATGCACCTACGCAAAATTGCAGTTGGGCTGTCGGCCCTTGTTTTGCTTTCGACTGCAGCCGAAGCCCGAGGCCTGCTGGACCTTATCAAACCGCCCACCCAGCATCAGGAACAAGTGTCACGCTCGGGCTCGATCAGCCAGAAGGCGGCGCTGAATCTCTACTCAAACAAACAGAAACAGGCATCGTTCGACGGCTGTGCAGAACTATTCCCGGCCGAAAATCCGATCAACATGGCCAGCGTGCCTGCAACCATGAACCCCCTGGCTCTATGCTCCGATAGCTTTGCGGTGCTGTACTCGCAAACCAGTAAGACGCCGCTGGTGGTGGTAGAGCGTCTTAATTCAGCCCAACTTCTGGATGCAAAAGGCGAGGAGCGCACTAATCAGTTCTATCCGGACCCACGCATTCCCAAGGGTGGGCGGGCAGAGTTGAGCGACTACCGTGGCCAACACCCTGCAGCGGATAGGGGCCATCAGGCCGCTGCAGCCGATGCACCGAATCAAAAGGCTATGGCGCAGTCCTTTGCGCTATCGAACATAGTGCCGCAGGACCCCACCAACAATCGGAAGATCTGGAGCAAGGTCGAGTCGGATGTTAGGAAGTTTGCCCAGCGCGCCGATGGCAATGTGTTTGTCTTCACCGGCCCCCTGTTCGACCCGGGCCACAGCACCATCGGCGACAACAAGGTCTGGGTGCCGACCCGCTTGTTCAAGCTGGTCTATGATTATTCATCTAAGCGGGCTTGGGCCTACGTGCTACCCAACGCGGAAGCCCGTATCGAAAAGCCAATGGACTATGCCACTTTCGTGAAAGTCACGGGGCTTAATCTGTTGGGCAATCTACCCGTATATGGTTCGATTAATCGCTCTTGAACTTCGGGAGGACGTAGTCTTAGTGATTTACACCCAGACAGTTCTCGTTCAAGACAAAATACGTGCTTGCATGCCCACGGTGTTGCTTATTGTGGGCGTCACTCCTTTTCAGCCGTTGTTGGAGTTCTTTCGGGAAAAGTGCCTATCCATCTCCGCTGAGCGTACTTACGCCCAAGCAATTGGTCGATTCGTTGAGTGGTTGTCCGTTCGCACGGATGAATTCAAGGAGACATCGAAACGTAGTCTCCTGTACACCGCGTTCGTGCATGATCTGCGATTCGGTACCTACCAGAACGGCCAAGATGCCCTTGGTCTGTATTGGTCGCCCACCAGTCATAAGAATTTGAAACGGTTGACTCAAGCACTTCTGGCGTTTAGTGACTGGCTCAACGAGCGCTATGGCGCCACTATGCTTAACCCGATTCATCACCATGCATCAGCTAGGGATCAACTCATATTCTGGCGCAAATGGAACAAGATGAAAGCAGGCTCCTTATTGGCTAGCATCAAGGGTCGTTCTCGATCAGCTTTTGAATCTACGGTCGCTCGAAAAATCGGCCTGCCAAGAAACCCAAACGGTGTCTTGCCAGAGGCAAAAGCATTTCCTGGTGAGCGCTTGGACGACCTGCTGTGGCGTGGATTTATCAACCCAGGAAAGGAGCACGATCCGCATCCTTGGGTGAAATACAACTTGCGAGACATGCTAATCACCCTACTTTGCGCCTATGGAGGGTGTAGGGTCTCGGAACCTCTACACCTCTGGGTGGATGATGTTTTTGTAGATCCGGAGGCCTCTGACACTGCTCTAGTTTTGATACATGAGCCTAGTGATGGAAAGGTCAATTACATTGATTCTATAAGCGGCAACCGCCGTAAAACTTCTAGATCCGATTTTCTGCAAAACTTCTGCTCAGGAAAAAAGCCTCTTACTTTGGAAACGGGGCGGAGGCATGCTGGATGGAAAGGGAGCTTGCTTACACATCAAAAACTTAAAGCTTTCCGAGTGTTTTGGATCGATAAAAATGCCGGACGCCTCTTTTTAACCTTGTGGCGACTTTATATTCAGCATGTTCGTCCCGTTACACCGCAGCTACCTTGGGCTTTTCTAACCAAGGATCATCAGCCACTTGGGGTTAGGGGGTTTGACGATTCATTCCGGGCCGCAGTCCGACGTATCGGTCTGAGACCCACCAAATGGGCTGGTACGTCGAGTCATGGACTGCGACACCGCTATGGTCAGTGGCTAAATGACCTTGGATTGGGCGATAAGGAAGGCCAAGTCGCGATGCATCATCTAAACGCTACAAGCCAAGAGATTTATCGTCAAATGAGCTTAGCTCAGATAGCTAATGCCATTGACTTGCTGTCAATTTCGACCTTGTCACTTTTCAAGGATAGCGAATGACCCAGATATGTCAGCTTGATCAATATACTGCCGTCGTCAGTGAGGTAACGAACCGAATCGTGTACATCAACGATTCAATGGACCAATATTTGATCTCACCTGACATAGATGTAAGCAAGGTTGAAGTGGTAGTGGCCGATTGGCTGAAAAGAGTCGAGGCAACTCGTTCTGAGGCGCGTCCACCGCTTCGGATGCTCTCGGCGGTGGCCGAACTTGCAAACTGCGCCACTCGTGAGGCCTTATCTGGTGCCCTGCACACGGTTCTTGCGGCAGAGTATCGAGACCGCTTGGCCACAAGTGAGGTAATAAGGTATCAGTACTTTCTAGTTTCATTGATGTTGCAACTCTGGTCATGTGGAGCGGTGGCATGGCCGGCCAAAGAGCAAGTCCCATTCAAGAATACGCCGCTTGCTTTAGACAACGCAGGATTCACTGGGCAAGCCTTGTCCTATTTGACCAAAATTCGTGCATATCTCGACCGTGGTAACAGCGATGACGCTACCAATTTTCGGTTCATCCTCGACCACGTCCTGTCCCGAGTCGGAATTGTCGGTATTGGTGACCTGACACCTAAAACGTTTCATCTCAGTACAGAGCGTAGCCGGCGGGGAAAGCTACGCGCTCTCGGCATTCAGGGCGTACTAAGCGTTTTACGCGATGAATATTACGAAAAAACATTTTTTTGGACGCCAGAAGATTTTGGGTTCTTCAAAGTTAAGGTTGGGCGCACAGTTCGGGATGATAACTTCAACTGGCTTATTTCAAAAGATCCCGCAATGGCCGCGTGGGCTAAGTTAGGTATTGAGCACCTGCAGTCCAATCCGACGAACTTCCATACACGAAGATGGTCGATAAAACATTTCCTGGATCACTACTTGGAGCATCCTGATCTCCCACGTAATCCTGCGGAGTATTTCGATATTCGGCACCGGCCTACGGCACTTTTTAGTGTTCCGGAAGGCACTGGGCTTAAATCAATGCCGATTATTCACGAGTTTCTAAATCAGGTGCTGTTCAAAGTCTGCGCTCTAACCGATGACAATGATATTCCTTGCTTAATGCCCGGCTTTGCAAACCCGCTTCCAAAACCTAGTTACAAAAGCGTAAGTCTAGGCGAAACGCACCGGGAGACAATGCCTACTCGTTTAATTGCCCTTGCCAGGCACATTCTCATGGATAACAATTTTGCCTGGGCGAAAGAAGCGGGTCGTATTACTGATACCTTTCGTCGACTTAACCCCCAAACCGGAGAGTTTGAGACTGTTTGGAGCCCTATACGAGCTTACACAATACTCATCAAACTCCTTCTACCTGCCCGAACTTACCAAGTCCGGATGCTTGATAGCGGTGAGGGCGATACCTTTCGCTATCGATGTGACGGGCAGTGGGAGGAAAACCTGGGAAATCTCCGTCCACTCGCGAGAGGTGAGCTTGTAGAGCGTGGAGTATTCCGAAGGTATACACGGAAAGATGGCACTGAAGGCGCAATTTTTTATTTTAATACGAACAAAACAGCCGATATCGATAGTAATGTTATGGGTTATGTCATGCCCTGGGAAAAGAAAGATGCTTTGCAACTTCTGGTAGAACTGAGAGATTGGCAAGAGAAGCACAACCCAGTCAAAGGTTCTACAGCGTGGTCCGACATTACCGAATTGAAAGGTGTCAAGCATACCGATGATCTTGCAAAGATGGGATCAAATTTCTTTCTGTTCCGAGATCCTGCCAATATAAAGCGCCCAGACCTGCCGGTAACTGACGGTCGAGTACGTCAGTTGTGGCTGAAATTGATGGAAGAGATGGAAAAGCGATTAGCAGATGCAGGAGAAACGCTGAATAATGGGGGGGCCATCCGCATAATATTAACTAAAGCCAAAAAAGCTGGGCCTTCATCTGCCATTTTTGATCTGCATAGCTTGAGAATTTCGATTATTACTGCGATGTACGAAGAGGGTGTTCCATCGGAATATTTAATGAAAATTGTAGGTCATGCTACAGTATTGATGACACTTTACTATACGAAGCTCAACGCAGAAACATTGAACCTTAGAATCGATAAAGCTCTTCTTGAATACCAACGCAATTCGCAATCAGAAATGGTCGGCTTCATCAGTTGTGCAGGCCGTCAAAAACTGGAGCAGTCTGTCGCTTTTCTCCACACTTCCGCGCTGGATACTGCGGCAAGTGGCACCGGAGTTAGTTTGGTAGTTATGGATCATGGGATTTGTCCAGTATCTGCGAGTCGTTGCCATGAAGGGTTGGTAGTTGCTGACCCAAAAAAAAGAACCATTCATTTCCAAGCTGTGCCAGGCGGTGCAACAAATTGTTGTCGCTGTCGTTTTTTTATGACCGCCCCGGCATTCCTGTTTGGGCTTGAGGCGCATGTAAACGACTTGGCTTATCGGCTAAAAAAGGCCTCATTCGGTTTCGAGAAGGCTCAGGAGAAATTTGATGCATTGGCCGATGCCTACGCCTCCGCTCTTGACAATGGCGAGCCATATCATCGTCACCGGGAACTCGAAATTGCTGAAAGTGCTTTTGAATCAGCCATGGCTGGGGTGGATAATATTGCTTTAAGCCTGCAAGCCGCTTATGCGCTGACCGAACAATGCATCCGTATCAGTGCACAGGATAGGGGCAATAGCTTGTCTTTGGTTGCAGTTGGCGGCACAGGTCAATTGGAGGCCGTGTTATCAGAAGGGCATGAGTTTGAACAACTCAATCGTATCTGTGTGAATGCAACCCTATACGATGGTTTGAACATTAACTGGCAGCAACCAAATTTGGAACGAGCACGGTTATTTGATCGAATGTTGCGCAATTCTGGTCACGAGTCTCGGTTCTTTCTACTGAGTGATGAAGACGCCTTGCACGTAGCCAACGCCATGGGAGAGTTCCTCTATGCGCGTTTGGGCACCAACACTGTCCATGCGTTGGTGGACGGACGAACCACTTTGCGTGCCGTTGGTTTGGATGAGGCTTTCGTGTCTCAGTTGGATAGTCTAAATCCGAGGACCTTGGCCGAGTATATTCTGAGGCAAAAATGACAACTAAACATCAAGCAACAATATCACCAGATATCCTAAAAAATGCCCGGCAGCTGTACCACGCTAGCCGTGCCGCAGCCACTAAGTCTTCCAAGTCCGAAAATTTAGATAAGGTGTGGGAAGTTCTGGAGGCTATCCGAAATGAAGGTAGTAGAGATTATTCCCTAGCTGAAATTGGGCGTCGACTGGAGAGAATTAACGGACCTAAGACCCAAAGTCTGCGAAACACGCAAGGCTCTGATTACCGTAATATCATTTCAGCTTATGCTGAGGCGGTTAGCGGTTCGACCCGGTATGTGGCTAAAACACAATCAAATCTAGAGCAAGCTCTTGCACTTATCACTGACCCAAGTATTCGAGCGATAATACGTATTGCGCTTGATGAAGCCAAGAGACTGAAGGTCGTCAATGACAATCTTCATGCGGCTTTTAAGGCGCTTAAAATAGGTACGACATTAACACCTCCGCCGCCAATTGATGATCTCCCGCCTTTGCCTACTTTGATCCAGGAATCAAACAATTTGTCTCTCAGGTTTCTGAAAGCTTTGCGCAAAGGAATCGATTCCACGCGATTGGCTCAACAAGGGCTACATGTGGGCGACGAAGGTAGTGTAGAAAACGAGCATGGCGACAAGATTTTCCCTCCGGCCTTTGTGTTTGCTATCCAAGCGGTGCTGGGTCGAAACGAGTAGTCTTGGGCTATCGTTGGAATCAGATGATGCAGGGACTTGAAGAGAGTTGTTCCAGCTGGAATCAACGATTTCAGCGCGTTTTGGTCTATGCATTTGCCTTGAGGTCAAGAACCTCCTAGCCACGTGATCTTAGCTCTGGTGGCTACTGCCATTGTTCGGCTGTCAGTCTCGGGTTTACCTCTTTCTAGGGATAGCGAATGATCCAGATTTGTCAGCTTGACCAATATACTGCCGTCATCAGCGATCTAACGGGCCGAACCGTGTACATCAACGATTCGATGGACCGGTACTTGGTCTCACCTGAAATGGATGTTAGCAAGGTTGCAATGGCCGCGGCCGAATGGCAGACAAGAGTCGAGGCAGCTCGTCCTGAGGCACGTCCACCACCAGGTTTGTGCTCCGCGGTAGCTTTACTTGCAGATTGCGGCACTCGCGAGGCCCTGGCCAGTGCTTTGCAGGTGGTTTTTGTGACTGAGTATCGAGATCGCGTGGCCACTAGTTCAGTGGCGTACTATCAGCCGTTATTGGTCACTCTGATGTTGCAGCTCTGGTCTAGCGGTGCGCTCGCTTGGCCAGCTAGAGAGCAAGTTCCTTTCGTCAATGCGCAGATTATGCTAGACAACCTAGGATTTACCGAGCAGCCCTTATCCTATCTGAACAAAATTCTCGAATACATCAAACGAGGTAGCAGCGCCGACGGGGCTAATTTTCGGTTCATCCTCGACCACATCCTGTCCCGAGTTGGGATTGTCGACATTCGTGACCTGACACCCAAAACGTTCTATCTCAGTGCTGAGCGCAGTCGATTAAACACGATGCGTGGACCTGGAATACAGGGCGTATTGAGCACAATTCGCGACGAACACTTTGAAGATGCCATTGCCTGGACTCCCGAGGATTTTGGATTCTTCAAAGCCAAGATGGGCCACTTGGCTCGTGATGACAACTTCATGTGGCTGGTATCGAAAGATCCTGCGATGGCTCAATGGGCCAGCTTGGCCATTGAGCACATGGACACTTACCCGACTAACTTCCGTAAGCGCAAGTCGTCGGTCAACAATTTTTTGAAACACTATCTGGAGCACCCTGAGCTTCCGCGCAATCCTGCTGAGTACTTCGACACTCGCCACCGACCAACGGCGTTGTTTCACTCCCCAGGAAATAAGGGGCGCCAAACAATGGCAGTTATCCATGAGTTCCTAAATCAGGTTTTGTTCAAGGTCTGTGCTCCACCAGACGCCAACGAAGTGCCTATTTTGATGCCTGGTTTTGCAAATCCAATTCCCAAATTGATTTATAAGAATGTGAATCAAAGCGAAACGCACAGGGAAGTAATGCCAATTCGGCTGATGAGCCTTGCAAGGCATATTCTTACGGAAAATGATTTTGCTTGGGCAAAAGAAGTCGGGTGCATCACGGATGTTTTTCGTCGACGAAATTCCGAAACCGGAGAGTTTGAGACCGTATGGAGCCCTGTACGGGCCTACGCGATCCTAATCAAACTCCTGCTGCCTGCCCGTACGTATCAGATTCGGATGTTAGATAGCGGTGAGGGGGACACCTATCGCTATCGAGGTGACGAGCCGTGGGAAACAAATCTGAGTGTCCACCGCCCACTCGCTAATGGAAAGCCCGTAGAGCGCGGAGTATTTCGGCGGTATACACGGAAAGACAGCAGCGAAGGTGCGATTTTTTATTTCAACACGAACAAAGCGGCTGATATTAATAGCCTAGTAAAGGGTTATGTCATACCTTGGGAAAAGAAGGATGCCTTGAAACTACTTCTTCAACTGAGGGACTGGCAAGAGAAGTACAACCCTGTCCAGGGGCCTACCATGTGGTCCAGCATTATCGAATTGAAGAAGGTCAAGCATGCGGATGACTTGGCAGCGATGGGATCGAATTTTTTCCTTTTCAGGGATCCTGCCAACGGAACACTTCCGGATCTTCCAGTAACTGACGTTCGGGTACGTGGTCTATGGGTGAAACTCATGGATGAAATGGAATGTCGTTTGAAGAAGACTGATGTTCCACTTAGCAATGAATCCACTATAAAACTGATACTGACCCGTTACAGGGGGCAGCCCGTGTCGGCTGCATTTGACCTGCACAGCTTACGAGTGTCGATCATAACCGCCATGTACGAATCGGGAATGCCGCTGGAATACTTGATGAAGATCGTTGGACACGCAACGGTGCTGATGACTCTCTACTACACGAAGCTCGATACAGAAACAATGAGTCTTCGAATGGATGAAGCTCTTCTGGAGCGTCAACGAAAATCGCAAACCGAAATGGCTAGCTTTGTCAGTCGAGCGAGCCGAGAAGCGCTGGAACTGGCTGTCGCCTTCCAACACCCTTCGGCATTGGATGTTGCGGTAAGCGGCAGTGGAATTGGCTTCTTAGTCATGGACCATGGCATCTGTCCGGTATCTGCTCGCCGTTGCCACGAGGGGCTGGCGATCTCAGATCCCAGCACGGGTATCACTCATTTTCAGCCTGTACCCGGCGGTGCAACGAATTGCGCTCGCTGTCGGTTTTTCATGACTGCCCCGGCATTTCTGTTCGGGCTCGAGGCGCATGTAAACGACTTGGCCTATCGGTTGAAAAAGGCATCATTTGCATTCGAAAAGGCCCAAGAGAAATTTGATGCATTGGCTGATGCTTACGCCGCCGCGCTTCTCGATGGCGAGCGATTTTATCGGCATAGAGAAGTGGAGATTGCCGAAGCTGCTTTTGAGTCAGCCACCGCGGAGGTGGATAACATTGCTTTGAGTCTGCAAGCCGCTTACGCGCTGACCGAGCAATGTATTCGCATTAGTGCACAGGACAGAGGCAATGGTTTGTCGTTGGTTGCAGCTGGCGGCATAGGCCAATTGGAGGCCGTATTGTCTGAAGGGCATGAATTTGAACAGCTCAACCGTATCTGCGTGAATGCAACTTTATACGATGGTTTGAACATCAACTGGCAACAACCCAACTTGGAACGAGCACGGTTGTTCGATCGAATGTTGCGCAATTCTGGTCACGAGTCACGGTTCTTTTTATTGAATGATGAAGATGCCTTGCGTATAGCCAACGCCATGGGGCAATTTCTCTATGCTCGTTTGGACGCCAACACCGTCCATGCGTTGGTGGATGGACGCACGACTCTGCGTGCCGTTGGCTTGGAAGAAGCCTTCGTGTCCCAATTGGATAGGCTGGAGCCAAAAATGCTGAGTAACACCCAAGGTAACTTGTAGAGATCTATCAAGCAGTTCTCTGCCGGTCATGGTTGCAAAGTGTGCTGGTCAAATCCGATGGATTTGTTGGTCAATGCAAATGGCTGGTCAGGTCGAATCCAAACCGGGGATCAAGTGGAGTGCGATTTCGCACACAATGGAACGTCGAAGCGTTGATGACACTACACGGGGTATGCAGTTTGTACTACGCTCCTGCGCTTTCGTAAGGAATGTTATCGAAGCACTCGTTCCCATTCACGAGTTGTTAGTTTGTGACACGCTGAAGGTGATCCACCGAAGCAGCGCTTCGATACAGTCGCCATTTCGGCCTCTGTCGTGTAACGGATACAGACCCCGTTTTCGTCCAGCAACACACCTCCAGCACCTCTCAATAGTGCATGACCAGCTACGACGTCATGAGCTGAGACAGGATAGAGCGAGATTCCACATACAGCATCGCCGACGGCGACTCTTGCGAGTCTGTATGCAATTGACGGCATTGCGTGAAAATACGCCGGTGCGCACAGCTCACGATTGAGCTCCGGTTTATTCACTGCCGCGGCGCTGACCATTACTGTGCTGCCTTTCGAGAGCTTTTTATCAGTAAGACGTACGGTTATTGGTTGACCGTTGCGAATCAAGTGTGGAACACCTTCCGCCCAACCAATGCAATCAGGATCCCCCTCAGGAGTGACAGGGGCATACACGACTCCGAGCACTGGGATATTTTCGTAAAGCAGACCCACCGACAGAGCAGACCCCTTCAGCCCCTTCAAGAAATCACTTGTGCCGTCGTTTGGGTCTACAACCCAACACCAGGCATGCCCCGTGAGCAGGTGCCCCGTCTCTTCACCCCAAAAATCGCACCCAAGTAGGTTGAGCAGTTCAGGCCTCAAAATATCTTCGATTTCTAAGTCAACTAAGGCCTTATCGCCCTGGCCACGGGGACCATCCGCACGATTCCACTCCATCGAGAGCAAAACGCCTGTGCGCTCAACGATCTGGGTGACATGAGCGAGTAGATTTGAAAGATTTTGACTAGCCATAACGCTCCGTAAATTGACAGCTGCCGATGAACTCCTCAATCGCAGCCGATGCATTATAGGTAGGGTGTATAAGCGGCTTATCCAAAAAATTTCTTATCAAACAGTTCAAGGCCGTTCAGAGCCCCTGCCGCCGGCACGGGTCTTCCTTTCACAACACGCGTGCACGAAGCAAGACGACAGTAGTGGCAACCTCAGGCCTTCTTGAGAGCAGCTCCTGACTAGGTGCAGATCTACAACTCTGACAGCTGCGGTAATAGGCAGGATGGATCACAAGCGAGCTCGCTTGCGATGCGATACAGCTTCTCAACCGTGATGTTGACTTCGCCACGCTCAATCCGCCCCATATAGCTACGGTCGATATTGCAGGCTAGCGCTAATGCATCTTGAGAAACCCTGCGGGCCTTTCTCTGTGCCCGAATGAGTTCCCCCAACGCTTTCGCCAACGTATCCATGCTCGCCTCAATTTCACATGAGGCGGCACTATCAAGCGTTTGCGGACGCAGGAGCCACGGATTATAATCCGTATTTCTTTTGCGTTAACTCTTCTGGTGCCTCAATGAAATCTGCCTCGTATATCTTCGATAAGCGTCTGTATGAGCTGCTTCACGAGGAAGGGTATTCAACGTTTACAACTCGGGAGCTTCGCGATGCCTATGCCGACCGCCTGGATGGCATTACCTTTCGTATTGGTGATGTGCGTCGCTATGTGTATGAGCAGATCCGCCGAATGTTACGCATTGGCTGGCTCTCACACGATAAAAAGCGTCTTGCGCGGGGACAGGTCTACCACCTGCAACCTATTCCGGCCCACCTGCAGGTGGAGCTGATCGATAACGGATTTGAGAACAGCCTCAAAACTGCATCTGAGCCACACCAGGAGCCTTTAGTGCTAGATGATGCGGCCGCGCCTCTAAACCCTACGATCGGTTCAGATCAGCGTTTAGAATCGCTCCATAAAGAAATCCGGTTGGACTTCCTGTCTTCGATGGGCGAGGCGGAACGGTACAAGCTGCTTCTGGATGATATGCCGTATCTGCGTGAGAAGGTCGAGAGCGAATATCTAGAAGCAAGAGACCGCAGTTCGCGTTTGCTGGGCCATCTCCGCGCTATCGAAAAAACGCTCAAGACGCTTGCCGCCACACAATGATCAGAGCGCTCCGAGACTGGCAACACAAATGCATCAACACGGCGTTGGCGCACTTCACTGTCATGCCACATTTTTTCTGCCAGGCAACGCCTGGCGCCGGCAAAACGCGTATGGCGGCAGAACTGGCCAGCCGAATGCTCGAGCAAGATAGAATCGAACTGGTTTTGTGCTTCGCGCCGTCCTGCCAGGTTGTGGAGGGTTTTCGCTCAACCTTTGCTACCGTACTTGGTAGGCGCCTTGACGGCCGGATCGGCGCCGCTGGTGCGGCATTCACTTACCAGGCCATGGAGCATCGAGATGAAGCTTTCTGGCAGCTTCTTGATGATTATCGTGTGCTCGTGGTCTTCGATGAAATCCACCACTGTGCAGGCCATGATCCGCTACTCTGCAACGCTTGGGGACAGCAGATCCTACTCCGAATACAGGATCGCGCTGCCTTTACGTTGGCCCTCTCTGGAACCCCTTGGCGCTCTGATGATCGAGCCATTGCATTGGCAAGATACTCCACACCCGAAGGGCACTTGATCTGCGACTACCGCTACGGCCTAAAGGAAGCAATTGCAGACGGTGTTTGCCGCTCTCCTCGAATCACCCTACTCGACAATAAGAAAGTGAAACTCACTGAGGAAATAGGTGCTGATAGCTCCGTAAGGGTGTTTCCCAGCATTGCCAATCTCTTGGGAGAATCTCCAATCACCTACGAAGAATTGCTGCGGCATGATGAGGTGATCGCTCAATTGCTCGATCTTGGCTGCAGCAAACTGAGAGAGATTCGTGAGATTAAGCCAGATGCCGCGGGCTTGGTCGTAGCCACGGACATTGAGCACGCACGAGAAATTGCAAAGGCCCTGAATGCCAAAGGAGAAGCTTGCCGCATCGTTACCAACAAAACGCCTGACGCTCAGCAAGTGATCAATGCATTCAGGCAGAGTTCTTGTCGTTGGATTGTCGCCGTTGGGATGATCAGCGAAGGCACCGACATACCACGCCTGCAAGTGTGCTGCTATCTCAGCCGCATCCGCACGGAGTTGCATTATCGGCAAGTGCTGGGGCGAGTGCTTCGACGAACAGGTGACTCGGATGATCAGGCTTGGCTATTCATGCTAGCGGAGTCGACACTGCAAGGCTTTGCCGAGCGAATTGCAGAGGACTTGCCGGATGATCTGGCGGTGCTCAATGAGGCGTATGTGTCAGCTTTCAGCTTCAGTTCAGAACAAGGAATGAACGACCCGATTGGCAATGACAATGGGCTGGGTGAAAGCATTGAAAGCGAAGATCAGCAATTTATCGGTGCCGCCCCTACAAACATTGTCTCACTGGGCGAGGGCGCAAATGGACCTAGCTATCAAGTGAGTTTTTCCCAGCATTTCAGGCAGCAATTGCTAGCTTGTTTGTAGAGCTGAGACCCAGAGGCAACGAAAAAAGGGGCCCCGTTTACAATCAGCGCCAACAGACAATCTCTTGAGCAGATTTTACGTTCGAAAAAGCTGCCGGTTTTCATGGACCTTCTATTAACAGAGCCAGTGGAACGGTCTTGAGCGCGTCTTCATGTCCGTAGGTTAGGACCTGGCGTTGTACGGCGGCGTAGGCAAATCCTTCCTCAGGAATCGTAACTCTGAGTCGTCGTGTAAAAACAGCCGGACAATCCCTTGCCCAAAAATCCTGAGCAACCAGCGATGCTAAACCAGTGTCATTTGCAAGCTGCTCAACCTGGCTTGCAATCTCGCCCTCAGGCGCGATGAGCAACTTTGACACAGATCTAAAAGCGTCTCGGAAATACGCTAAATCTATCGATGTCCGCAGTCGATAGATTTCGTGCGGTTCCTCTGCCAGTGAAAAGAGCAACTGGTCGGTCAGATTTGTAAACGGCAGCCAGTATGTAGCTGTAGGTTTAGCCTGCGTTGCGGCATGCAACTGTCGCCAGAAAATCGGAAGGTCCGTAAATATTGCGGCGCCGGTCACTTGCGCCATGAACATCGAAAGTTCAAGCGGTGCACAGCGAAACGCCATGAGCTGGCTGTGCTCCTTCCCGGGCCGAGTAGGCTGTAGCAGCGCTAAGGGGTCATCATCCCTCAGCTTCTTGAACTTTCGAGCCATTTCATCGGCATCGGCAACATCAAGATGAGGCGACGACTTGCGAATGAAACTGCTGATAGATTCAAGTGGTAGTCGTGAAAACAGTCGCTCCGTATCGTCCTCGGCAAGCCGCTTAAATATACCGGTGTCGTCGTGAAAGTCTCCTGCATCTCCGACGCGGGATTCCGCCATCTCCCGCATCGCTTTGCCAAAAGCGAATTCCAACTCGCCAGGGTCCGGAACAAAATGAACTATACCGGCCCGAATAAAGGGCTCGAGCTCCAGTAGGAGCATTACATTTTTCAGGGTCTGCACCCGGTGTTGAGAAGGATTTTCGACAGGGCTGAACTCGGGGCGTACACATGCCGGATTGATAAACGGGTTGAGTAAAACTACCTCGTCGAAATAGCTGGACCAACTGAGCACACTGGTAACCACAGTGCGAGGGTCGATGCAGCCCATGTAAACCGCCCTAAAAATCCGAGGGTCCGGCCGCGGCCAAAGCTCCCTGAAATTTGTATCTGCTGGCCACAGTGCCTGAAGGCACCGGTAAATTTGCATCACGTGCTCGTCGTTGAGTTCTACGCGCACGTCGTCCCAGCTTTTGCCGCTGTCCAGTCCAAGGATTCTTTTCACCTTGCCGACAAACATTAAGTTCCGCTCCCGAATGCTTGCAACAGACCAGGTAGGCCGATGCGCTTCAGGAATATCCTTGCAGCACGCTGTAAACGAATACCCGCTACCGCAACCGCATTCGGCGTCATCATCGATGGGATCTGAGGGAGGCGATTTCTTCATGTACTCATGGCTGCCTGAAGTACGCCCGTACGGGTCCTGATAGTGTGTAGAGCCATCCTCGTAACCAACGTACATTTCCCCGCCGAAATGCCAAAGCTCGTCAGCCGGAGGGCGTAGCACTTCCCCGATCTTGCCCCAATCGCCGGCATATTCCCGTTCCGGATAGAGCCAATCTTCCATAGGCGCCGCCACATGTTTGCACGCGCGTGATTTTAGAAGGTAATTGATTGCCAGCACTTGGTCTCTGGACAGAGACCTGGAACGTATCCATGCATCCGTCCGAACCAAGCTTTTTCCCGCGTTGCGGGCATTCTGCCTCTCGGCTAATAGGTCGAGACCGTCAGCAAGGTTCGCGTAGTCGAGGTGGCTAAGGATAAGGCAATGCTCGGCATCCAGAGGGAAGACCGTCTGCGTCCCGTTCCATTGTACCGAAGGCTCATTTGGATAACGACATTCCGGCGCATCTGGAGGGCAGGCCTGATTGTAGAGGGTGACAGGATTGTCAGTAATGATGAATTTAACGTCCGATTTTTTTGCGGAGACGATCTCTCGAACCCCTTCACTCCAGATGGTCAAGTTCAGTGTCAATAGGTGCTGCATTTCTCTCATTAGCCCGGACTGACCAAGCTTCGAGTATTGCGCATTAATCCAATCTAGACCTTTTGGTGTGCGTAACTTCTGTGCGCCGAGGTACTTGAAAAAAGGCGTAAACGCTCCATGAACTTCCTCTGGCTTTCCATCGGCCAGTTGACGAATCGCAACCGCCCCAAAGTTGTCGATCTCTCCAAAAAGCAAGCGTTCTATTTCATCATTCGGCTGTCCATCAGGCCAGGTAGTGTAGAGATCTGTTTTTTTGAAGCTGCTCTTCGGGACGCGCTTTGAGACCGATTTTCCTGGGCCATTCCGATAGATGCTGGGTGACAGATCAAGATAGAAAAACTGCGCTCCAGGCGCGGGAAGGAAACGCTTCTGGTACCAGACTGGTACGTAGTGGTTTTCGTGGGTCTGTTGGTCCATTGATAGAGGTTTCCGGAGGCTAGGGTTGATAATGACCGGCTTCACATCATCAGGTGGACGTTAAAAATCACGGCGCCTAACCGCCCGTGTTAACGACGAAGATCTTGCTTATTTCGTCGCCGTTGGAAAACACTGGTCGATTAAGTAAAAGCGGGGTGCTGTCTGTCGCCAAAGGCTATAACCCAAAGCGGAAACTTTAGGGGGCTAGCATTTGGTACTCAGCTATCAGTCGATCCGACTCACCATCCAACAAATCTCTCACCATTGCGGAGAAGGGTTGATCAGGTGCTGCGTAGTTGTACAGAGATTCGAGCTGCTCAAACGCTTCATCCTTTTGTTCAGATGCGAATGGTTCAGGCATCACAAGTGCTCTATTGAGTATCTTTTCAATAAACACAACCTGCGCTCGAATTTCCAGCAACCGCGCAGTGCGTGACTCCACTAATCCTTGACGGTTGAGCCCGAATACACGATAGGTGTGCTGACCATAAGGATCCAGCATCTCTCCAAGCACACGTGGGCCGATCAAGCTAAGCCCTTGTTCCTGTAGCCACATCAAGTGAATGTTCGGATTTCGCCGTGTGGGATCAATGAGCGCCGCATCCTCGGCATCGTGATCGTCGAGCTCGGTAGCTGCATACGTGGTTCCCAAAATTGGGAATAAGTCTCCCTTGCCGAGATAGAATCGACCTACAACCTCGTCATTAAGAGGATCGTAGCCTAATTGCTGTACTTCATGGTATCGGCGGCGATTACAGTCGATACAACTTGCAAGCAAGTTGTCCCAGCTGGCGGCAAGCCACCAGTAGCCAGGATGCCCGGGACATTCGGCAACACGCCCTTTCGGGCGAAAGTGTTCGATATCTGTCGGCTGTACTGCCCTAATACTTGACTCACAATAGGCGCACTTCCCATGGAACAAAGCGTCTAACGCGTCGGCAACATCTTGGTGTTTGTAGACTCTAAACGTAAAAGGCTCTGCGTTTGCATTTCGGAAGTGTACTGCTGCCCGACTGCGCTCTCTAGCTGCGGCGCTTGTTGGACCGTCCAATGATGCAGGTACAGGAACCGCGGTTCGATCCACCCACCTCATATCTGGCGCCTTGCTTTAAGGGCACGCAGACGATCCAAGACTTCGTTAACAGCAGCCTCTCTAACTTGGCTTCGGTCAATATTGGAGGTGCTTGATGCTTCGTCAATAAATCTTCTGAGCGCTTCATTGACGATCTGCTCGCCAGGTGTGTCTCCAATCCACCGGAAAGATCGAAGTGCATCTTGATCAACGCTACCCGTTGCCGCGCGAGCGTGGGGAGGCAATGCTAACCGCTCGAGAGCACCCTCGACCTCGGGGTCGGCTGTACTTGAAAGGCCAAAATAGTCAGATGTCAACAATTGCTCTGCACGCAGTCCGCGCACATCCGGTAGCCCAGTCAACGCTTGCACTTGCTGGTTGTCGTCTCGAACGAGAACATGTACCTCTCCACCTCGCATGCCTCTCAGGCAGAGCGGGTCATGCGTTGTCGCAACGAACTGAACATTGGGCATCGCTCTCCGAAGCGCTGACACTACGCGTAGTTTCCACCTAGGGTGAAGGTGCGTCTCTATCTCATCGATCAGGACGATTCCACGAGCGTTCTCGAGGTCGCCCCACTTCTCAATCATTCCACGCATGACATTCAGAACCATCGCCATAAGGGAGCGGTATCCGTCACTAAGCCGCTCAAGGGGAGAGTCACGTCCATGTGCTCGGACAAACAAACGTCCATATTCATCCCGGTCTATCCGGTCTTCCTCTTGAAGAATGAGCACCTCACGCATGGCACGTGCAACAGCATCGAAGTCTTCATTGTCGAGGTCTTGGAGCCAGCGACCGGGATGCTGTAGTTTGGCAAAAGGGTCGAAAAGAGATTTTAGAGACGAGGCATGCTGTCGTCGGAGGACGTCTTTGCCGAAGAACCGCCGTGATCCAAAAGCGAACAAGATGATGGCGGGATGCTCGTCACCGATAAACTGCTTCGTCAATGGATCGATTTGTAATTTTATTGGTTGTCCCGTATCGAATTCGAGAATGATTTCTGGGGTCACCAAGTTGTCGACCTGCCAACCGGTGAGTTCTCTTGGTAAGAAATCCTCTGCCTGTACGCCCATTTTAGAACGCATATTTTGGCCCATCAGGGCCAGGGCAATGGCCTGAAGCGTCGTACTTTTTCCGGTGGAGTTTTCTCCAAGTAGCATTGTGCAGGGAGCTCCAGAATCTCCGGGTAGCCCCGGTAAAATATCGAGGTCGAGCCGGCAGACGCCTTTGAAGTTCCGTATGCTCACATGACGAAGCTGAGATGTTCGAGTCTCCACGATGTATCTCGGTGCCATCAGTTGTACATCTTGTACTGGAACGTCTTGCCAGATGGACAGGGCATCTGAGTTAAACAGGGTGCCCCACTGCTCGTCATCGGCAGCCATTGATATTCGTACAGCGTCCTCCACAATAGTCCCGAATAGTGGCTTCTTGACTCCGGTAGAGGATGCGACATCGGAAAGCAAATCGAGGAATAGGATGCGAGCTGCGCCGGAAAATTGGGCGTTATCGTCTAACTCCCTCCGAAATTCATCGAACCCCCGACGGTCGGAGCGTCCAGCTTCGATAGCGTTTAGGCACGCTTGGAACTTGCGCAACCTGCTCTCGATCAGTTCCGACCGGTTAAGTGAGAAGACTTCGATGGTGGTTTTTCCAACCTCGTCAAAACCGGTCACCAGTCCGTCAATCGAGAATCGAAGATGCTTTCTCGGCTCGGTACGACAAGGATTTATGAGGAGCGTCGCCTCGCCAGCCTCTGCCTCTGTCCAAGTACAACGAAGCCGGGCACGCGGGCCATCCACAGGAAAATAATTCCGCTTAGATCGGTTGCATTGAGTGCACGAAAGGAACAAGTTTTCCCATTCGTAGGCGAACCAACTGTAGTGATCGTTGCTTGCCGCGTCGAACCTTTTACTATGAAGTCCCATTGCATTGCCGATCGGTCGAAAATGCAAAACATCGGCCTCTCGATGCAAGTCCACCTGCGTCTCACAAAACGCGCACTTCGAAGTAAAGAGATCGGACAAACTTTCTCGGACAGATTCCGAATTCCAGATTTTTGGATTCAGCGGCGGGCGCCTGCGAGAACGCTCGGTCGGGGGGAGTCGATAATGCAACGATACTTCCTCCATCGCCGCTCGCGCTTCATCGTCATGCAGAGCTCTTGGGACCGACATCCGCCCTCTGACCACTTTTCTCACGATGCTCATCCTTATTCGTAGTTCTGCGCAATATACCTGCATGCTCTGGAGTACCGACCCTCGCAATGAGCAGGTTTTTTTAAGGCCGTCAGTATCCTTATTTGGTCTTAACTTGGCGATAGCATGGTCGAGGTATTGGAAGAGTTGGTGAAGTTCGCGGCACTGCTGCGTGATCGACAGGCGTTTTTGGTAGATCGCTATTCCGAACGCAAGGAGAGAGCTGAGCAGCCATCAGCCTTGGAACAAGGGAAAGATTGTCGGGCAGAAAGCACCACTTCGAGTCAGAGATATCTGGGCCATTCGGGTCAGACTCCAGCTCGCGGAGAAGACACGGGATTTGGCACTCTTCAACTTGGCTATCGACAGCAAACTGCGTGCGTGTGACTTACCGTACCGACCCTCGCTCATCGATTATCGATGCGCTGTCGACCATGGTCATCAACGGCACCCAGGTCAAACTCTATGCCTGGTACGACAACGAATGGGGCTATGCCAACCGCACCGTCGAACTGGC